>Ga0070734_10000073_pt1 | contig 278489 bp, 194 predicted proteins | sample Coa_R1_8_FD_66444 | JGI IMG/M metagenome (GOLD analysis project Ga0070734, IMG submission 66444) | Surface soil microbial communities from Centralia Pennsylvania, which are recovering from an underground coalmine fire - Coalmine... | ecosystem: Environmental > Terrestrial > Soil >...
CACTCCCTTACGGTCGTGGCTCGTTGCGAGCCGCGCGTAAGCAAGCGATGCCCGATCGCCCGAAAATCACTCCCTTACGGTCGTGGCTCGTTGCGAGCCGCGCGCGTAAGCAAGCGATGCCCGATCGCCCGAAAATCACTCCCTTACGGTCGTGGCTCGTTGTGAGCCGCGCGTAAGCAAGCGATGTCCCAGTCGGATTTTTCACAGCTTCTCACGCGCGTGGCCCGTAGACGTATCGTGGGAACGCTGTCTTCCCGATACAGCCGGCATCTACGCAGCGATTTGCTACTCTACCGGTACCCGATCGATCTCCTTGCCGTAATACCACAAGGAGCCAAGCCAGACCGCGACACAGAGCAGCAGCACCAGGGGACTACTGAAGAACACTCCCGAGGCCGCCATGCCCATCATTGCGGCTTGAAATAATCCGAAAGTGAGCGATGCGCCCGTGGAGAATCTCCAGCGCGTCTGATCGCGCGGCGCGCGCACGCTGGGCTCGTGCCCGATTGCTAAGGCCGCCAGTGCCGCCGCCATTCCCGGCAAAGGTGCAAGCGGCAAAGTCAGCGGCAGCACGACCACCAGAAAAGCGGCATCTTTTGCCGCTAGAATCTGCCAGCCCCGCAGCGGCAACAAACGATAGCGGCCCAGCCCGCCATCGCCATCGAGTCCGAAGAGACACTGCGCATAGCTCGAAAGCGCCAGCACGACGAGTACCGTGATCGCCAGAAACGCCTCGGGAGGCAACGGCGGCCCCAGAATCCGATACGCCAGCACGCACAGGCTCAGCACCAGCGCACAATAGAAATCCAAAGTGGACAGTAGCTCGCGCACATTCTTGCGGACCAATTGATTCAGAAGCCCCGGGAAGTTGGGCACCAGCCGCCACAGACTCTCGGTCGAAAACAGGCGGACATCGGAGAACAGGAACCCCACCGCGAAAAGAACCGCAACCAGACCCCATAGCCCGAGCGTAACCTTCCCGCGCGCCGCCCAAATCGCCAGCCCCACCACGATCCACGAGACCGGATTGAGCCACGGACTCACCATCCGCAGCATCCAGCGATCGCGCCTGTCCAAAGGCCACAAGACCATACGCGACGCCGGGATCTTGCGCAACGGATCGGTGCTCAGGGGAAACAGCATCACCAGCCCCATGATCAGCAGGAGAAATCCGCCGGCCCTCTGGAGCAGCAGGGCAGTGACCAAAAAGAAATTGTTACCCGCGATGGACTGGAATGATTTCTGGTCGCGGCGAAAGGCCTGCCACAGGGCCCTCAGGATCGCGGCGACCCGAGCCATGCCAGTTCCTCCACCACTGGTGCTTCCACCAGATCGAAATAGTGCTGCTCGAGCGATTGCGGCAACTCGCCCGTGGGCGAATTCCAGACGATCTTCCCCTTCCGAATCATCACCAGTTGCGTGGCGATCTGCTCCACCACCGAGAGAATGTGCGACGTCAGAAACACTGTCACCCCGTGGCGCGCGATCGATTCCAGGAGGTCGCGCATGATCTTGGAGGTCACCGGATCGATCGCCTCGAAAGGCTCGTCCAGGAAGAGCACGCGCGGATTGGGCAACAAGGCCATTGCAAAGGCCGTTTTCTTGCGCATCCCGTGCGAACAGGATCGCGCGAACGTGTTTCGTCCGTGTCCCAGGCTCAAGGCGTGGAGCAGTTGATCGGCACGCGCCCGGGTCTCCTGTTTGCTCACCCCGTAGACGCTGCCGGTGAGGAGCAGGTGCTCCTCCACAGTGAGATCGTCGAACAGCCCAAGGTCCTCCGGCAGGACGCCGATGCGGCGTTTGAGCTCCAGCGGATTCGTTTGGACGTTGAGGCCGCACACCTCCACCTCGCCGGCCGTCGGCGGGAGCAGGCCGGTGAGCATTTTGACGGTGGTGGACTTCCCCGCGCCATTGGGTCCCAGGAAGGCGCAGATGGCGCCGGCGGAGACTCTGAAATTCAGGTTGTCGACAGCCGTGAACTCCCCGAAGCGGCGCGTGAGATTGCGGCACGAGATCATCTCTCTATTGTGCAGGACACGGCCCCCCTGCGAAGCTGCTAAAATTCTCGTCACAAAGTGCCTGATCACAGCGTATTAAGGGGTGTGCAGCCCGCTGAGGAATTCGCTCTGAATCTCGCCCACACCGGTGCGGACGACGACCGAGGAGCGGCCACGCCCTGGTTTGACGCGATGTTTCGCGATCACTATCCGCGTGTGGTCGGGCTCCTGGCGAGGCTGGTGGGCGATCGCGGTCAAGCAGAAGAGATCGCCGCCGACGTGTTTTGCAAGCTCTCCCGGCATACCGGGCCGCTCCAAGACCGCGCACAACTGGTCCCCTGGCTGTATCGCGTGGCCACCAATGCGGGGTTAGACGGTATTCGTTCGAACTCCCGGCGGAAACGAAGGGAAGAGGCGGCGGGCAGCACGAACTTGCATACCGCTTCTGGAGACGCCCTGCAACAGATGTTGCGGCAGGAGCGCTGCGAGCGGGTGCGCGCGATTCTAAGCGCTCTGAAACCGCGCGATGCGCAAATGCTGCTATTGCGAGCCAATGGGCTGGCGTACCGCGAACTCGCGGAGACGCTCGGCATCCAGTCGGCTTCGGTAGGTACTCTGCTGGCGCGAGCAGAGGCCGAATTTGAGCGCCGGTATCGCGCCCGTTACGGAGATGACGTATGAAGGAGTGTTGGTCGGAAGGAGAGTTGAGGGCATACCTCGACCGCGAACTGCCACCCGATGACATGGAACGAATCGCCGGACATCTGGAAGTCTGCTCGGAGTGCGGCGACTTGTGGTCGGAATTGGCGGGACGCGCGTCGCGGGTCTCGCTCTTGATGGAATCGCTTGCTGAGGCCGAGCCCGCGAGCGCGGTTTCGATCGCGCGCGCGCCGCGGCGTGTCAAGCAGACGAAATGGTTGTGGACGGGCGTGGCTGCGGCATTGGCAGCGGGCCTGGTGCTGGCCTTCGTGGCGCTTTCCAAACATCAGCCGACGGTGACGGCGGTCGTGCCGACGCCTCCGGTGGTACTGGCAACGCCCGATCCGGTGGTACTGCCTCCAGCCCGCGCGGTCTCGGCAGTCGCGCATCCGGGCGCGGTCCATTCCGCGACTCCGGTCAAGCGCCGCGTTCCCGAGGCCCGACAGCCGGACGATTTTGTTTCTTTGGACGACGAACCGATCAGTACGGGTGTGGTCCTGCGAGTGGAGCTGGGTCCCAAGGGGATTCCGGCGGATGTGATTTTTGGGCCGGACGGGCGTCCCCATGCCATCCGGCTGGTGAATAACCAATCGAAGTATTGAGGAGAACAGAATGATGAAGCGACTTTTTGTGATGGCAGCAGCCGTTCCCGTTCTGAGCCTGGTCGCAGCGGCGCAGGACGAACCGCAACAGCATATGGCCAAGATGAAAGCGGAATTGGACGCCGTGATGGGCCAGATGAAGGTGGTCGGCCTCTCCGGCGCGGCCATGGGCGCCACGGTGAAAGGCGCGCCCTATTCCGCCATCGAAGTTACCGAGAACAACCAAACCTTGGCCGATGGAACGCGGATCCACAACGAGAATCAAACCAATGTTTATCGCGACAGCGAAGGCCGGGTGCGCCGCGAGACGCCTAACCAGATCACGATTCTCGATCCGGTGGCCAACGTGAGCTACTTCCTGAATCCGAAGACCATGACGGCCACTAAGTCCACCTTGTTGCTGCCCGCCGTCTTCAAGAAGGCTGCAGCCGGCGGAATGGGCGGGGTCGGAGGAGTTGGCGCAGGTGGCGGCAGCGCGGTTGAGGGCGGAGGGCGCTTCCTCACCACCGGAGAGAACACGTCATTCCACGTGAGCGTAAGCAAAGAGGGCACGGCTTCCGTAACCGTGAGCGGAAACGCCGCAGACCCTTCGAGCGTGGCATTTGAGCGCACGTTCACGGTGAACGGTCAGCCGGTGGACGAGCAGACCTTTTCCATTGCACAGGACAAGGTGAAGGCGGAGAAGGCCTTCGCGGCCGGTGCCGATGGTGTGCTGCGCCGCCAGATCACCAACCCCGGAAAAACCGAATCGCTCGGCACGCAGATGATGGAAGGCGTCAACGCCGAGGGCACCCGTTTGAGCACCACGCTGGATACCGGTGCGATCGGCAACGACCGTCCGATCCAGATGATCAACGAGCGCTGGTACTCGCCTGACCTGAAGACAATCGTGATGACCCGCCACAGCGATCCCCGCTCGGGCGAGGATGTCTTCCGCCTCACCAATATCAGCAGGACCGAACCCGGTGCCGATCTCTTCCAGGTCCCGCCCAGCTATCAGCTCATCGATCGCAAGTAGCCGTGTATTGGTAGTACCATCGGGTTTCCGAGGCGGTGTTCCCCACGCCGCCCACGAAACCTATGAAGGACCTGAATCGCCCGGCCACCGGGTTGATCAGCCGGCGGCGACTCCTGGAGCAGGCTGCCGGCGGGGCGGCGTTGGTTTCCGCCATGCAATCGATAGGATCCGGCGTCGCCCAGATTGTCGAGCAACCCTCCCCCAGACGTCGTCAGGACTTCGACTTGGGATGGAAGTTCTTGAAAGGCGATGCACCCGCCGCACAGCAGCCCGGCTTTCCGGACTCCGCCTGGCGGGACGTCGACCTGCCCCACGATTGGAGCATCGAAGGACCTTTCAGCGAAAAGGAACCCGCCCAGGGCAGTCTCCCCACTGGAATCGGATGGTATCGCAAGCGTTTCCCTTCGCCCTACCTCAAAGATCGTGTCTTCACGGTCGAGTTCGATGGGGTCTATCAGAACAGCGAAGTCTGGATCAATGGACACTACCTCGGTAAGCGCCCCTACGGCTACGTGCCGTTCGCATACGACCTGACGCCCCACCTGCTCGACGGGAGGGACAATGTCATTGCCGTCAAAGTCGACAACTCCCAACAGCCGAACTGCCGCTGGTATTCAGGCTCGGGCATCTATCGTCACACCTGGCTGCTCAACACGAATGCCCTTCATGTAGCCTACTGGGGGACATTCGTTGCGACGCCGCGCGTTTCGAAGGAGACCGCTACCATGCAGGTCAAGACTCGCGTCAGGAACGACGGCAAAACCGCCTTGCCTTGCACGCTCACCACCCAGTTGGTCGACAAACAGGAAAAGGTCGTTGCGACAACTGCAACAGACCACCAGTTAGCGCCCGGCGAGGAGTACGAATTCCTGCAGCAATTGACGATCGAGAAGCCCAACCTTTGGTCGCCTTCCGACCCGTACCTCTATCGTATGCGGAGTTGGGTATTGCGCGCGAAAACGCTCGTGGATTGGTGCGACACTCCCTGTGGCATTCGCGAAGCCGTATTCGATGCCGACAAAGGATTCCTCCTGAACGGGGAGCGCGTCAAGCTCAACGGCGTCTGCCTGCACCACGAGGCGGGGTGCATGGGCGCCGCAGTACCCGAGCGAGTCTGGGAGCGCCGCCTCGAAATCCTGCGCGAGATGGGATGCAATGCCATCCGCACCAGCCACAATCCCTATTCAGCCGAGTTCATGGACCTCTGCGATCGCATGGGATTCCTGGTGATGGCCGAAGCCTTTGACGAGTGGAAGGTGGGCAAGGGGCAGATCGGCCCTTACGGCTACGCCAACTACTTCGACGAGTGGCACGAGCGCGACGTTAAGAACTTCGTGCATCGCGACCGAAACCATCCCTCCATCGTTCTCTGGAGCGCGGGCAACGAGATCGGCGATCAGTCCGACCCCAAAGGTGCGGAGACGCTCCGCATGCTGCTCGACATCTTTCACGCAGAAGATCCGACGCGGCTGGTGACCGCCGGTTGCGACCGTATCGCATCCGAACCGGCAAGCAATACCGCGCGGCCGGAGTTTCTGGCGCTGCTCGACGTGGTGGGCTACAACTACGTAGACCGCTGGCGCGACCGCATCGAGAAGTATTACAGCCTCGACCGCGCGGCCTTTCCGCAGCGCCGCTTCATCGGCACGGAAAGCGGCTCGATGGGCGGAGTCCGCGGCGACTATCGCTCTCTCTTCCCGAGCGAGGCGCCGGCGGGTGCTCCGGCCCGGGGCGGCGCGTTTCGCGGCGGGCGCGGGCGAGCCATCGACGTCGAGCAGTTGTGGAAGTTCGTCCGCACCTACGACTACGTGGCCGGCGACTTCATGTGGACCGGCATCGACTACCTGGGCGAGTCCCGCTGGCCGGGCAAAGGGTCGGCGGCGGGTGTCATCGACACCTGCGGCTTCAAGAAGGACGGCTTCTACTTCTACCAAAGTCAGTGGACCGAGAAGCCCATGCTCCACCTCTTTCCACATTGGAACTGGAAGGGCCGGGAAGGGCAGTTCATTCCCGTGACCTGCTACACCAACTGCGATACGGTGGAGCTGTTTCTCAACGGGAAATCCGTGGGCCTCAAGGGATACGCCTTCCCGCGTCTCGGCATGGAAGGCCGCTACGGCAACTATCCCGCGCGGGCCAGAGTTCCGCGCACCACTGCCGATCTGCACCTGGAGTGGGACGTGCCGTACGAGCCGGGAACGCTGAAAGCCGTAGGGATGAAGGACGGGAAGGTCGCCGTCACTACCGAGATCTCAACCACGGGCGATCCCTCCTCACTTGTCCTCTCCGCGGATCGCTCCAAAATCTCCGCAGACCGTCGCGATGTCGCTCACATCGCTGTGCAGATCTGCGATGCGCAGGGTTTCGTGGTGCCGGTCGCCGATCACGAAGTCACGTTTGAAGTCGCCGGCGAAGGCAAATTGATCGGTCTCGATAATGGCGATCCGCAGAGTCATGAGGACTACCGCTCGAATCCCCGCAAGGCGTTCAACGGCTTGTGCCTGGCGATCGTGCAGGCCTCCGCGTATCCGGGAGAGATCCGCGTGACGGCGAACTCACCGGGGCTCCGGCCTGCCGCCATCACGATTTCGACCATCGTAGACGCATCACTTCGACGCGCTGTGTGACGCCAGTTCGATCGCCTTCTCGAGCACCACGTCACGTCCAGTGACGACATCCTGGGGAGTGCGTGCTGCCTTCACATCAGGCAGCACGCCGACTCCCACGAACTCGGTCCCATCCGGGAAGCGGTCCCACTTCGTGCAGACGCGCGCGGTGGCCCCGTAGATGGAAAACTGCAGCGGCTGGCCGGTGGACCCGCAAGTCGGCTCCCCTACGATCGTGATTCGCTTCGCCATCTTCAGCGGGATCAGGAAGTCCTCCGCCGCGCTGCAGGTGTTCGGGCTGGTCAGGACGTAGACCGGCCCTTCGTAGTGCGGTCCCGCGGCCGGTTCGATCTTGTCCGGATCGAAGTCATGCCAGCTCTGCGGACGTCCCCAGGCTTCGAAGGTCGGATTGTAGAGCCGCGTGCGTTGGGCGCTGCCTTGCAAGGGGCGATCGATGAAATGCGCCAGAATCTGGTTTCCGATGCCGCTCGACCCGCCGCCGTTCCACCGCAAATCGATGATCCACGCCTTGGCCTCACGCAGTTTGTCGAACGCCGCTTCGAACTCCTTGTCGACGGCAGGATTATTGAAGTCACTCAGTCCGATGTACGCCACGTTGTTGTCGAGGTCTTTGCGTTCGAATCGCGGATGTGATGGATCCTGCAGCGCACCGCGATTCTGCGAGCCGTTGCGCGAGAGCGTCACCTCGACCTCTTTGCCGTCCGCTGCGCGCCACCTGGTTCGCGCCTGCGAACCCGGAGCACCTTGCAACAGCATCCGCATCTGTCGCAGTTGGCGGTCCTGCACGGTGCTCGAGAAGATGTACGGGTCCAGGTCGCGCTCGATAATCGTCGCCACCGGTGTGCCGTCGATGGAAAGCAACTCCATCCCCGGCTGGATCGCGCTCAACTCCGCGAGCTTGCCTACGATCGTCGCGACGGGCTTCCCCTGGATCGGCTCCAGCACGATGGCTGGAGCGTCCTGGCGCGCCACGGCATTGGGAAAGACGCCGGTGTGCCCGTCTTTGAGCAGCGCCACGGCCTGCTGCAGAATGCGCCCGTATTCTTCATCGTCCTTGGCCGCAGCGATCCGCGGCATGTAGCGATCGAGCACCGATTCCCAGTTCACGTCCGGGCGCTGGTCCAGATAGACAAAGTTGTATTTGACGTAACTCCAGAGTCGCGCGAATCCCGTCATCCTCAGAATGGGAAGCGCCTCCGGCTTGGGCTCGATCTTGGGACTGACCGAAACATAGGCCGGATCGAGCATCGTTCGCGCCAGCATCTCGAGTGTGGATTGAAAGCGCGTGAGCGTCGCGTCGAAGGCTGTGCGATCGTCGGCCGGCAGAGGGCGGTCCCAATGCACTTCGAGCGGTAGTTGCAGGCCGACATTTAGCAGCGTACCGTTGCTGCCGATCAACGTAGTCCCCACCGCTTCTTTGCGGAGATCTCCGGTGCCGCTGAAGAGCAGCAGTTGGTTCGCCCAATGATATCCGGAATGCGGCTGGCGTGCGGTCTGCAAAAGCTGACTCGCGCCGTACGGCGTCGAGAAGCGGACCAGATCGACCCATGCCAGGTGATCTTCACTTTCCCAGTGTGTCCACTGCGAGGCCCCTTCGAGCGGGCGCTCCACGGACACCACGCGAATCGTCTGACCGTGAGGCTTCCTCTGGAATCCGGGCAGTGTCTCCGGCGGCTCCGCGTTCCACGGAAGATCCACCAGGCTTGCCGCGAGGCTCTTCGGTTGTCCCATGAGTCGCTCAAATTGGCTGAGCACGGGGTTCTCCTGCGCCGCTGCGCAGCCGATGAACGAAACCGCACAAATGCCGCAAACCAGATTCCGCATCGCGTCCTCCTTGCAGAATTACAGACGATGGTAACTCCGTTGAAGTTGGGAATCTTCTTCGCTACAACGTGTAGCACTATGGGTTCTAGAGGAATCGCGACTCGCAACATCGGCCGGCGCGTCATCGAGCGGCGATTGGGCCTGGGCCGGAGAGCCGCAAGCTCCCTACCCGGTTTCAGATCATCGATCATGTAGACCGAGTCCCCACCGGGAACTAAACCGTGGCCTGGACTACGGACTGCTTCGATTCCGAGGCGTGGTACGAACTGCGCACCAGCGGCCCCGACTCGACATGTGCGAAGCCCATTTCGTAACCGGCCGTGCGGAACTCCGCAAACTCCTCCGGGGCCACATACCGGATGATCGGCAAATGCTTCGGCGAAGGCCGCAGATACTGGCCCAGAGTCAGAATCTCGACGTGATGTGCCCTCAGATCGCGCATCACGTCGAGCACTTCCCCCGCAGTCTCGCCGAGCCCCAGCATCAGGCCTGACTTGGTCGGCGTGCCCGGAGCAACACTTTTCGCGTACGCCAGAACGTCGAGCGAGCGCTCGTAGCGGGCCCCCAAACGCACCTGTCGATACAGCCGCGGCACCGTCTCGGTATTGTGATTCAGTACCTCAGGCGCGGCCTCCATCACGATCTCCACGGCCTCGTGACTGCCCTGGAAATCCGGAATCAGCACCTCGACCCCGCATCCCGGCACGCGCCGACGGATGGCCTCGATCGTTCGTGCAAACAACTCCGCACCGCCGTCCTCGCGGTCGTCGCGGTTCACGCTGGTGATCACCGCGAATCGCAGGCCCATCGCCTCCACGGCTTCTGCCACTCGCTCCGGCTCATCGTAATCCACCGGCAGCGGCGCGCCCTTTTGCACCGCACAGAAGCCGCAGCGGCGGGTGCAGACGTTCCCGAGAATCATGAAGGTGGCAGTCCTCTGATTCCAGCACTCACCCACATTCGGACACGCCGCGCTCTCGCACACCGTATGCAGGCGCAGGCGATCGATCAATCCCTTCAACTCGCGATAATTCTCCCCTGACGGAGCAGGGGCGCGGAGCCATCGGGGCCGTTCAACTTTAGGAGCAATGGAGAAAAGCACTCTGTTCTTATTTTAACGTGGCGCAGAGACTCCTCTCTGCCGTCTCGACACTTCTGTCGAGACTTTTCGCGCGCACCAATTCTGCCCGGTGAGATTCTCTTCGAGCGCCGGCGTAGGTCGCCTTTCCGGGCGGGGAGTTCATCGAACCGATCGAGGACCTCCTCTTCGACAGGCGCCGATTGGGATTAAGGCATCGGGGTGGGATTGTTAGGGCACTTCCGTCGAAGGCCTGTTCTTCCTCAACGCCCGAGTGTCTCGGCGATCATGACCTTCCCGCCTCCGGAACTTCCACACCCACGCGCGCTGCCGTCTTACAAAGCAGATCCCAATTCCCCTGCTCGATCGGAATCCCTTTCTCCAGCCGCTCTGCTTCTATGCGCCATTCCGGATCCCCCGCCACCAGCACTTCGTCGTACCCAGGGGCAGTCGGAGTGGTCTTCATCATCTTGACCAACTGCTCGACCCGCGCGGTGAATTCCTCCAGCGGCATGAACCGCGCCACGTCGATCGCCAGATACATCTGACTCACTCGTACCGTTTTCCCCCGGAAGCGAATCCCGCCTACCTCAGTCGACATCGCGCCGCCGCTCAGCACCGAGCACAGAATCTCCACCATCATCGCCAGCCCGCTGCCTTTGTAACCGCCCAGCGGCATCAGCATCCCCTTGTACGCCTTACCTGTGTCGGTCGTCGGCACACCCGCCGAATCGAAGGCCCAACCCGCTGGGATCTCCGGCTGCCCGTTGATCATCGCCTTGAAGATCCGCCCAGCCGCCACCGTGGTGGTCGCCATGTCGAGCAGCCACGGCCCGGGCACCGACATGCAGATCGGATTCGTTCCCATTCGCCCCTCACGCCCTTGCCACGGCGGCACAATCGGAGACGCATTGCACATCACGATCCCGATTTTTCCCGTGGCTCGTATCTTCTGCGCCCACCAAGCCGCCGCACCGAAATGATTCGACTCCCTGGCAACCACCATCCCCACGCCGTGTGCGTCGGCGACCCGCACCGCATGGCGGCAGCACGTATCCGCGATCCACTGCCCCAGGCCGTTTTGCCCGTCGAAATGCAGGCACGATCCGAATTCCGAGATCACCTGCCCGTCTGCCTGCGCATCCATTTCCCCGGCCAGCAATTGATCGATGTAAAAGGGCAGCAGTTGAATTCCGTGAGAATCCGTCCCTCGCAGATTCGACGCCACCAGCGACTTCGCCACAATTGCGGCCTTGTGCGGCGGCACTTTGGCCGCGAGCAGAATCTGTTCCAGGAATTGCGTAATTTCAGATGCGGAAAGGACGGGCATGAACTCCTAGAGTAACGTAGCGCGGACCCGCGAGGACGACGCTACTTCGCCAATTGCACGAAGCTTTCCACGTCTCCCTGGGCCACGGCCAGCGCCAGCAGCGCCCGCCACACCGAAAGGCGCGCCAGTGAATCATCGATCTCCGCCTGTGTGAGCAGTCGTTGCGCCTCCGCCACTTCCACAATTGTCCCGAGCCCCGCCTTATAACGTGCCGAGGCCTGCTGTTCTGTCGCCCGCGCCGCCTCCAGTTGGATCGGAGTATTCGCTGCCACACGGCGTGCTCCCCGCACCATCGCTTGGGCCCGCGCCACCTCGCCGTTCAGGTCGAGCAGGACCTGGTCATACCGCGCCTGTTCCGCCAGTTCCTGATGGTGTTCCATTTCTTTCCGTGCCTTGAGCGACGCAAGCTCAAACAGCGGAAAAGTCACCGTCATACCCACTGCCCAGTTCTGAGTGTTCGGTCCCAGCCCGCTGGCGGCGCCTCCGGTCGCGCCGCTCGCCTGAATGCCTGTGCCGCGCGCATACGAAGCTGCCTCCACATTGAAGCGTGGATACCACGAGCGATCGAGCGCCTTTTCCCTCGCCTGCACTTCCGACACCGCCAACTTCTGGACTTGGGCCACAGGATGCTCGCCAGGAGCCCGCTCCGGCAGCGACTCCCATTCCGCTGGCGGATCGAGCAGTTTCCCCGGCACGATCGAGATCTGCGAAGGCGGCAGGCCCAGCACCTGCGAAAGCGCAGCCTGTCCCACCTCCACCGACTGCTCCGCCTGGATCAGTTGCGTCTGCGCGAGAGCCAGTTCCGCCTTTGTGCGCGATGCCTCCGCTCCCGGACGCAACTCGTTCTTCACCAGCGCGTCCACTACTACCGAAAGAACACGCGCGCGCTCTACACCGGCCGCCGCGGCGGTGACGGTCTGCCGTGCCGCCAGAATCGTGAGGTACGCGTCGGCGGCTGCCGCGACAGCCTGCAGCCGAGTCACCGCCACGCGCGCGCCGGCACGTTCCCGAGCGGCCTGCGCCGCCGCCACGTTGGCATTCCGCAGGCCGAAATCGAAAGGCTCCCACTGCACAAGTGCGCCTACTGCACTGCCCCACACATTGTCGAGCGAGTTCGTGCCGAGCACCGGACCCGTAATCGTCGGATACAAGCCCGGCTGCGGAACCATGATTCCGAAAATATTGTTGTGGGTCGCGCGGTCAACCTGGCCGCCTATGTCCGCGCGGGGCAGAAACGCGGTTCGGGCCAGATTAACCGCCGCCGCAGCGGCAGCCACCTGCTCCAGAGAGGCACGCACTGCCGGGTATTTAGCCGATGCGTCCTGCACTACCTGCTCCAAGGTCATTTGTGCAAACGACGCGCTCAGCGGCAGAAGTAGCGCGATGATCCGTAATAGAGTTCGAGGCATGGCGATGAATGTATCGTATCCGACTGCCCGCCAGTCCAAGGGTGGAACGTTATCGAGTGTGGGGCTTGCACGGCTACTGCGGGGGCTTGCAGGGCGCCAGTTTCACCAGGAAGGCGGAGACGCTGGTCCACTTCTGTCCCTGCCGATGTTCGATTTGGTAGGATCCTGTGGCGCCATCGGCGCGAACACGCCAATCGGCGGAAGGCGTGGGAGGCCGCTTCAACGCGAGCGGCTTGGTGCTGGTCTCTTTAATCGTCCAGGAGTCGCCGCCGTCTGCCGACTCGTACAACTCATAACGGTCTTCATCGCTCCCCGGGCCGCGATCCACAATCAGCATCCCGCCGTCTTTGCTCGGAAAGGAAAACTGCTGGATCGATCCGAACCGGTTTTCACGGCTTTCGCCGAACACCGGGCGCTGCCGCCAGCTTTTGCCGCCATCTGCGGTAACCAGCAGGAATGGATCCCGTTGCAGCGGAAACAATACCTCGCCGCTCACCCATCCGTTTTCGGAGTCCAGAAACTGAATGTGGTCCAATCCCGCCCCCAAGATGTGGCTGTGCACCTCCCGCCAGGTGTGTCCGGCATCGTCGCTCGCCAGCACAACTGAGGAGATCGTTACCGAGGTCGAATGAACGTTGCCTGCCGCCACGGTCCGATCCCCGGCCGATTCGACGGCGGTCAACTCCAGATACAGCGGGCAGGGCTCCTCCTCGCTGCAAGACAATCCGGCAAATTGGATGGCTTCCGTGGTGCACTCGAAGGGCAGCACGATGGGCTTTCCGGTGTTTTCCAGAACCGGAGCGGCTGGGGATCCGGGCGTAGGCAGCGCCGGGGGCTGGTCTTGCGCGCCCGCCACGGGTGTGGCGGCGAGGGTGAATGCCGCAAAAACAGCTATTAATAGCCCGAAAGAGCCAATACCTTCTGGCTCTTTTTCTCCCCCGGAGAAATCTACCGAAACCTGTAACGTTGCCTCCGTGTTTAGTCGTCTAGCTTGTAAATCCCCGTTACGACAGCGGGCGCACTCACCCCTATCACCCAAACCGCGCCCGCTTTTTCTTTTTTCCGCGTCGTAACGGCTACGCATCCGACAAACCTTCGAAAAGAGTGGTGCTGAGGTATCGTTCCGCGGCGTCGGGTAGCACCACCACGATGTTCTTCCCGGCGAATTCCGGCTGCTTGCCCAGCCTCCGAGCCACCGCCACGGCAGCTCCACTGGAGATTCCGCACAGCAATCCCTCCTCTTTCGCCAACCGCCGCGCCATTTCGATCGATTCCTCGTTGGTCACCAGTTCCACCCGGTCCACCATCGAAAGATCCAAGGTGTCGGGTATGAATCCGGCGCCAATCCCCTGGATCTTGTGGGGACCCGGCCTCATCTGCTGTCCCGCCAGCCTTTGCGTGATCACCGGACTATTCGACGGCTCCACGCCCACCGAGATGATCTTCCTGCCGCGATCCTTCTTGATGTAGCGCGAAACCCCGCTGATCGTGCCCCCGGTGCCAATTCCCGACACCAGCACGTCGATCGTGCCGTCAGTGTCCTCCCAGATCTCGGGGCCCGTGGTCTTCACGTGGATCGCCGGATTCGCCGGATTTTTGAACTGCTGCAACAGAACGTACCGCTCGGGATCGGACGCCACCATTTCCTCAGCCTTGGCGATCGAGCCGGCCATCCCCTGTGAGCTCTCGGTCAGCACGAGGTACGCGCCCAACGCCATCACCACCTTGCGCCGCTCCAGAGACATCGATTCCGGCATGGTGAGCGTGATCGGATACCCCCGCGCGGCCGCCACAAATGCCAGCGCGATACCCGTGTTCCCGCTCGTGGGCTCGATCAACTCCTTGCCCGGCTTGAGAATGCCGCGCTGCTCCGCGTCCCAGACCATCGACGCGCCGATGCGGCACTTCACCGAATAGGCGGGATTCCGCCCCTCGATCTTGGCTACAACTGTGGCTTTACCTCCATCCGTCACGCGATTCAGGCGCACCAGCGGGGTGCGGCCTATGCTGAACGAATTGTCTTCGTAGACTCTCAACTCAGATCTCCCAATTCAGGACGAATTTATTCTGCTTGTCGGTCCAGCCACGCAACAGATCGGCGAACGACGTCTTATCGATAATCTCCGAAACCGCATGGTCCACCTCTTGCCACATCCCAGTGAACGGCGTCTCCGGTCTGCGCCGCGGATTGCCCTTTCCCGGATGCGGCCCCTCGACGAAGCGCACCACCTCCCCTACGGTGATAGACTCGGCTGGTCTCGCCAGCAGATAGCCGCCCTCGGCTCCGCGCCGAGATTCGACAAATCCGCCCTGCTTCAGGCCCGCCAGTATTAGCTCCAGAAATTTTTGCGGGATTTTCTGCCGCTTGGCGATGTCCGCGATCCTCACCGGGTCGCCAGGACGCTGCGAGGCCAAGTCGAAGATGGCCTGCAAGGCATATTCACCTTTTACAGAAATGTTCATCGGGGTGGCTGGGAGGAATCACCTGTATACCAGTAGAGATTGTAGGTCACCCTGGCGGCACAGGCAAGCGGGTGGTGGTGTCCAAAAGCGCGCCGCGCAGTGAAATTTGGAAGGGCAAACCGGTTTGGGAAGCGCTGGGAAGCAAATGCCGACTATCCCATACGCAAGTGCAGTGCTATAATCAAGTTAACTGACCCTACCGATCCAGCCCCGAGATTCGGGTTTTTGCGAACCCGGCTTCCTCAACAGGCTCGATCAGCATGCAGCAACGCCCGCAGGAAAGAACTTACTCTATGCTGTTTGAAAGCACGACGATTTTGTTACGGAGCATCGTTCATTCACTGGAAGGAAGCTCTGAGACTGGCTGGGACGATCGTTTGGAGGCTGGAAATCAATGCCTTTACGAACTCCACCAGTTGGCTCGATCCTCAGCCCGCAACTATAAAGCCGACTCCAAGGCAAAATTCCCGGCAGTTGCGCCAGCTTTCGAGCGGGCCATCCGCGCCATTCCGCATGTGAAGTCGATGATGAGGTCCATCCGCGGTAAGGACCATGGTGCGGCAATCGAAAGCGGTAAAGCCGCCATCGGCGAAATGGAAGGAATCAAGGCGGTACTTCCATCCGTCCCTTCGATCGAGCCAGCTTTACACAGCAACCAGCCGGCTAACCTTCCCGCCGAACCGGAAAAAAAAGTTCACCGGCACAAGCAGCCTGCAAAACCAAAGCGGGTCGCAGTAGCCAAACGAAAACCAGCACGAGCGTCGGCGGCTGCCTCCAGGTAACTCCAGCAGGACAGGTTGAGGCGGTGCAGATGTCCGGGCACCGCCTCCAGTCTGTCTTAAGCTGCCGTGTTGTCCCACGGTCGGATTTTGTTGGCTCCCCTGCTCGCTTCCCGTCACTCGTTCGAAAGACGCCAGGAATTCCGGTTCTCACCACCATCCAGTCTAAAAACGACCACCCGCTGCTGCGATTGCCTCTATTCCACGTCACGCGGATGTAGTGTCTTCTGTTCAAATACACGAGCGGCCAATCCGAAAGAGCAGCCGCGCTAAAACGCCGTCGAACTGAATTTCCACAAGATCGCTTCTACCGCCCTTGCTGAATGAAATGGACACGGCCGCGAGAACGGTTTTGGCGGAGTGGTTTTGCCTCAACCGAGACTACTCGTCTTCGTCGTGGGCGGGAATGAGCTGTCCGACTGGTTTCGCCGAATCGGAGCGTCCCGAGATCGAGAGAGCAAGGTTCAGCGTCGCATCGGTGCCCTTTCGCTTTCGAGGGACCGGACGTGGAAGTGGTGGCAAACACCTCGACGCCCCGATGGCGTAGTTTGTCCAAGCCGCCAGGGGGAGAGCGGCTCGTTCCTCACAATCCTGTCCCTCTGTTACAGAATGACGACCTGATGCGAGGATTCGACGGCCCGAACTTTGTCAAGTTTCGTTAAGACGGTGATCTTAGTAGCTTGACCACGGTTTTCACCGGGACCACAACGAGATAAATGGGGTAAAAGATAGAGACTGCCACGACGACAGCTACAGTAGCCAGGGTAATGTCAAAGATGTTGTGTACTGCGCGCATTACTCGATCCCGCCGTCAAAGTTAGAATGGTCCTCAAGGGCGTCGGAGAGGTTCCTTACTCCCCTCCTTATCTACGAATCAGAAACCCCATACAATTACCGGTTCACTCGACGCGGGCGAAGGGTTCCAAAATCAGTTATCGAGCGGCTCTGAGGGTGGAACACCGATGGACCCCAAAAGTTCCACTTTTCTCCTCTCTGATCTCGGAGCTTGACCATTTCTCTTTAGGGCTATAAGCCGAGAAGCTCGAATTCCATCGGCAACGTTCTGTGGGTGAAGGTCGTCTATTAATGTATATGCCGATTTCTCTTGTTGTCGATGACGAGCCCTCCGTCCGGAGATACGTCAGCATAGTCTTACAGCGGGAGAATTTTCGCACGGTGGAAGCCGAAAGCGGGTCCCAGGCGCTTCGAATCGTTCAGGATCTCGCAGGTGACGTGGATCTGATTGTCAGTGACATTCAGATGCCGAATGGCGACGGGTTGAGTTTGGCACACGCCGTTAAGATGTCGTTCCCTGCCGTGCCGGTCATCCTCGTTTCGGGAAATGCCACACTTGGTGCGGGCTTTGACTTCGTCGAGAAGCCCTTCCTGGCGAGTGTGCTCTTGAATGCGGTAAGGAACGTACTGGCACGCAAGACGAAGACGCCACGTCCGGATTGAGAATCGTCGCGTCGCCTTTCAATTGTACCGGCAGCCACGAAACCAATGAGCCCGGCTGAACCGGGTGAACGACAATTACTTGCGCACCCGGCTCGCATACCGCGGACGAGTTCGCGTCTCCGCCAACCCAACCTGCCGCACCATCGCCGTATCCCAATCTGGAACGCTCTCCGTGAACAGCTTCCCCACTTCCGCGGGCCAACCAGCCGCCGTCGATGCCCACCGAACCTCCGGGCCCGACGCGCTCTGATGATACTCTTCCAGCCGCACAATCCAAAGCTGGCAATTCACGCGATCGATGGCGACCCAGATCTCGCTCCGCACCACATTGTGGATCATGACGCCACGCGCAATCAGCCACCGTCCGCCCGCCACACTCTCCACTCCGTCGCTGAGCGATTCGACCGCCGATTCCGTCCATGAAAGCCAATCGGGGCCAATCACGCTGGCGGCCAGTGGAGCCACCACCGGTTGCACCGTCAAAAGGTCCCGGGTGGAGAGCCGATCCAACCCACTTCCGGAAAGCTCTGCCAGTTCCAGGCGCGCGTCCGCCGGAAGGCGATCCAATCCTTGTGCCAGACGCTCGCTGCGGACAAAAACCCTGCGCTCCTCAAGGCGCTGCGACAGGCAGGTGTCGACCGAATTCGCTTTTCCGCACTCGTCGTTCTCCTCGTCCCAGGCTCTTCGAAGTTGGTCGTATTCGGGGTCCCCGATTAGGCCCAGCACCGAAAGATCCTCCCAGAGCAGCGACACCTGCCGGAGCCCTTCGCGAATTTCATCGCTCTTCCGCGCCAGAGGCCGTAGCCGGGTCGATGGCAGTCCCACTCGGCGAACATTCTCCGGCTGCCAGGCCTTCCCGCCCAACGGCGCGAGCACCCGGGCCGCCTCGTCCGGCCACGAACGCGCGGTCGTCACCCAGTGCAACTCGTGGAACGGCTCATACGCCTCTCCAGAGTAGTCATGATAGTAGACCATCGACAATTGTCCATCCCGAAGATCTATCGCCACGTACAGATCTCGCTGTGAGTCTTTCGTCGCGATCGATCCCCTTGCGGTGAGCCAACGCCCTCCCGGCAGGGCCCGAAGCGACGCTCCTGGCCCGGCCCCCACTTCCGCCCAGTAGATCCAATCGGGACCGATCTGTGAAGCCGCGATCGGAGCCAACTCCGGATGCATCGTCAACAGCTCGAAAAGGCTCTCGTTTAGCAGATCGCCTGCATGCAGCGTGCGCAGCCTGGCGGCGTCCGAAGGGCCAGGTTCGAGCGCAGCCGAGATCCGTAGATTCTGGAGAAACGTAAACCGTCGTTCGTAGGCGCCCCGCAGGCACGCCTCGTCATCCGGCTTGCCGCACCTCGCCACGTCGAGGTCCCAGCGTTGGCGCTGCCGTGCAAGACTCTCGGGATCGAGGAGAACCGAGGACTCCAGGGTCTGCTCCAGCTTCGATTCGAACTCCTCGTCGAGCGCTTTCAGCCGCGGGCTGGCACAGATCGCCCGATCGCGTGCGGTCGCGGCGAGCGCGCAGTCGCGCCCATTCTGACCCCACACAGTCGCCCCCCAGAGTATCGCTGCCGTGACGAATACGCCTCGCATTTAACGATGCTCGCCGGTGAACCCGGCCAGCGCGTCGGAGGTCGCGCGGTACCGTTTGCTCGCGGGATCCCATTGGTAAGTAGCAGTGTATGTGCGGGTCGCTCGCCTCTTTTCGGTCACACGAAGCTGCAGGACGCCTCCGGGGCTGGTGGCGGCAAGCGATCGTTCCACGTCGCTTTTTTCCGCTTCGCAGCCGCCCGGATATCCAAACGCCGTTCGGCTGCACGATTGAAGCCAGACTGATGTGATCTTCTCCAGGTGATTGTCACGCACACTCACGAGAGTGATCTGCTCGTCTGCAAATCCAACGTTACCGTGCGCTGAGCCAAAACCGAGGACCTCGGCCCCGCCTGCCAAGGGGAGATCGTAGTAGAGGCTGGGTGCACAGTCGGGAGCTCCAGTGGTTTCAATCACGTCGAGCAACTTCGGCTTCGGGAGGATCTCGAACAGCGCGACGCCCAGACCTCGCGTGTTGTCGGAACCCTCGAAGCTCACGAGCATGCGGTCCTTGCCGAGCGTCTTGGCGGGGATTCGCGACAGGTCTTTGAACAAAACGCCTTCCCAGGTGCTGGGGTCCATGCCTGCCTCCATGACGCGGTGAGCGATGCAATCCGACCCGGTGGCCTCCGATGGTTTCTGGGAGTTGATCTCGAGACCCGGGCAGATCAGACGAATTAAATCGCCGTAGGTAGTTGTGCTGTCGTCCGCAATGGGTTCATCGAAATCTACCGAAACCTTCGCAGGTAGAGACTGGGCGTAAAGGACACCGGCCGTCAGGAGACTGGCGAACAGGAGAGTGTATGGCATTCTCATAAATCTGCGGGAGTTCTTTTGCTCCCTCAAGAGACTGGCGAAAAAAGCGGCTCGTTATTGCGTGGCTTGCTAATTTTTTCAGCAGCGATTGGGTGGTGTCGGCCGACTCCTGCTCGTAATCGGTTTGCGCCCCGTCGGCTTGGTAATTGAGCGCCCGGTTTTCCTGTCGATTTAGCGCACGAGCTTGCGGGCGTCGCCGGACATGGCGGCGGCCCCGCTGCAGTTGCTCTTGTTACTTGGCGGCCTTTGGTATTCAGTACGTTGAACGCCCGGTGGATCTGACGGCGGTTGCATGACAATCCGAGTGCCTTGCCATGCTCCGGGCCCTATATTGGTTCGAAGTGACAGAACATCTTCTGAAATTCCGGCAGATTGGAAGGCGTCTCATAACTACACACCGCCTCGAAACGCTTCCACAAATCGAGGACGGCAGAATTTGTGTGGGCTCCGGCGATGGCCTCCTGAGAAACCCATTCGAAGACTTCAACGATGGTTCCATCTTGCGTACGCATCACGATCGAGGGACGGTCGGTAACGAGACCCTCGGCTCGCAGAGGCGGAAGATGGTTCCGCACCAACTCATGCAGAGCTTCCTCGCAACCAGGTTTCGGTTTGTAACAGGCGATGGAAATCGACCCCATACGAACACCCCCATGTTCCCGAGAAGCATATCATGGCGGGGCTTCTGGTCCAGTTGCTACTTCAATGGAGTGATTCATTCCAGTGTCTTGGTTGGAGGCCCCGCATGGGTTGAAGCCCGGCGACAAACTCGGCCCACATGAATCGTCTCTGCCATCGGCAAAGGCCGCCTGACGATGTGTGAAGAGCGCGCGACAACCGGCTCGAACGCGCGAACCGGAAGCCGGACAACCTGGTCCTGGGCACCCACGAGTCAGGTTCGACGGGATGACAGGCGCTGTCACCGCCGTGGCGCTCCTCGCTGGAGCCATGCGTTTCGTCAAAGCGCTGAAACAAGGCGCTACTCGGTCGAAGGGGATCAAAGCGCGGAAATCGACCAGGTCACCTCGTACTTTGAATTCCCTCCACAGCCCACATGCGAATCAGTCCCCGCGTGAATGGTCGTCATCGTATATGGTTGGCCCCCGATGGTCTTCATCTGTAGATCTGCGCCCATGATCACGATTTGCTCCACCGCGACGACGCCGTTGCATATCCCGTCCAAGATCGAATTCAACTGACCCGCCAACCACCCACTCAGGATGGAGAGCAAGCTCCCAAAAAGCGGTGCGGCGACGCCGGCCACATCAACAGAGGTGATTTCCAAACCCGAGCCGATGGCCTTGGCCACCGTGCTCACCCCGGAATCGGCGAGTTTCGCTCCTTGCTGGCTAAGGGTGGAATCGACTGATGCTTGATCATCGTGCGTGTTGGTGAAGGTGTAGTTGAAGATCGCGGATTCACACAACTCCACGGTCACGGGGCCGAAATTCATCAGATTGGTCGAACCCTCTTTGATCGACGGTCCACCCAAATCGCCTTGCGATTGGGTCTTCGCGAGCAGCGGCCAGTTAGTTGGAGGAATGGTGGTCGGCCAGTTGCCGATCGCCAGTGAGCACTGGCCGCTGTCAGTGTCTTGAACGAGCGAGCGGGGCGTGTCCACCCGCAGCAGATCGATCGAGAAGCGATATTGCGAGGGCAGGCGCGTGTGATCGCCGAGTTGCTGCCAGCCGGGAGTGTCCCACGCTTCGCCGGTCCATTGTTGTTGGTAGAGGTTGCCGTCGGTCCCAGGCCCAATGACCTGCAACTGATTCTCGGCCGGCGCCTGCACACATGGCGTCAAGGCAATTTTGCCCCCAAGCGATTCTGGTTGGCTCCACGCATCCTCTGAGGACGAGACGTGATACAAATTGCCGTCGCTGCCGGTCGCGAACACGTCCAGCCGGCCCACGCCCCAAGTTGCTGCGGCCGGCGCAGATGTGAAGGCCAGAGCCGCTGATCCGGCTACGTGTTCCCAGTCGTTCCAGATCATGCCATCCCACCAGCGGTGAATGATACCGCCGTCCGCGTTGTTCACGGCAAACACATCCAGACGATTAGGGCCCCAGCTCACCGCAACTGGCGGCGAGGCGAGCGATCCCCCCAGATTCTGCCAATCATTCGTCGCAACATTATTCTGGAAACTCCGGTGACGCAAAGTGAAATCCGCGCCACGTGCAAACAGGTCAAACCTTCCGCTCCCCCACGAAACCACCACCGGCGCGCTGCTGAAGAATCCGCCAAGCCGATCCCAGCTTCCCGACCACGCACTGCCGTTCCAGGTCTGCTCAAACATGGAGTAGTCTGTACCCAGGCCGAATATGTGGATTTGACCGTCGATCGCGATCACGGCAGGGGCGCTTCGAAAAATCCCGCCCAAATTCTCCCACGGTCCCAGGCTTTCGGCCGGATCGCCCAGCAGCGCCTTGTGATACATCGCGTAGTCGAGGCCGAGTCCGAACACGTCGATCCGCTGTACCTCCGGGAAAATACCAGACCTCGCCCGCATCGCCGCGGTGGTTCTGGCTATGACCGTCTCGGGCGCAACTCCTCCCTGCGAAGCGGCCCCCGGACTGGCCCCCAAGGTGACGACGTTTCCGCCCTCGATCACCGCAGCACGGCGAACCATTGTGGCAACGGCAGCCGGTGCGCTGGTGAAGATTCCGCCGAGCCCGATCAAATCGGGCGACCACTGCGTGCCGTCCCACATCCGCTGCTTCATACCGAAATTCGAATCCAGGTAAAAGATGTCGCGACGTCCTGCGTCGCCGACCGTGGCTACAATTCCGTTCATAGATCCTCCTGGAAGAGTTTGTGCCGGCACCCCAAAGGCCGTCAGAGAGGTCCAACGTTCTTCCAATGGGAATAGCGCCAGCCGGCTGCGGAAACCGTAATCTGTATTCAAACTTTTCTGAGAGGAAGTTCTGAGGGGCTGAGGAGCGGGCCGGATTTGAATCCGCAGCGGCCAGCCTCCGCGGGCCGCTGCGCGAGGTTCTCAATCACTACTTGTTATCTTTTTCGTTATTGTTCGAAGTGTTGTGCAGATTCGGCGGCGGTGGATCCTTCACCCACTTATCAAACCAACGCAGCTTTTCCCAGTTAACATGCTCGATGGTCTCCTTGGCGCGATAGCCGTGAGCCTCCGACGGCAGGAAGACCAGACGGACCGTTCCGCCGTTTCCGCGGACCGCCTCGTACATGCGCTCCGATTGAATGGGGAAGGTGCCATTGTTGTCGTCCGCCTCGCCGTGGATCAACAGCAGTGGGCTCTTGATCTTATTGGCGGCCATGAATGGCGACATCTTGATATATAGATCCGGATCGTCCCAGAGGGTCCGGCGCTCGTTCTGGAAGCCGAACGGCGTCAGCGTGCGGTTGGGCGCACCGCTCTCGGCGATTCCCGCCTTGAAGAGGTCGGAATGCGCCAGCAGATTGTCGGTCATGTAAGCGCCGTAACTGTGGCCACCCACTCCCACGCGGTTCCGGTCGGTGACGCCCATCTCTACAGCCTTGTCGATGGCAGCCTTGGCATCCATCAGCAACTGTTCGAGGAAATGATCGTTGACTGTGGCGCGCGGGCCTACGATTGGCATAGACGCGTTGTCGAGCACAGCGAATCCATCCAGCGCGAAAAAGATGTCGGAGTATCCGCCGATCTCGGTGAATCGCATCCGGGAGCCGTTGCTGGCCGTTTCACTGGCGACATCGGCGGTCTCATATTCGTAGGGATAGGCCCACAACACGGTGGGAAGAGGTTTCCCGGGAGTGTAGTCGGGCGGCAGATAGAGCGTGAACGACATATCCACGCCATCCGGACGTTTATACGTCACCAACTCCTTGTGGACCTTTCGCATGATCGGCTGCGGATCGGGGAAGTTGGTGATCGCCGTCGATTGGCCGGACGCGGTGCGCACATAGTAGTTGGGCGGCTCGGTAGGGCTCTCCCGGCGCGTGAGGAACTTGTCCCCGTGTGCATCCAGCAGGCCGTCGAAGGTTTCGTAGTGGTTGTCGTCGCATTTGAACAGTTGCTTGGTCTCCTTCGTGACCAGGTTATAGCGGCTCAGGAACGGGTGGTCGCCGTTAGTCGAAGGACCATTGCCCTGTAAGAAGATATTGTCGCCATCCAGCACGATTACGCGGCCGCCGTTGGGAAGGACCTTCTCTACCGGGCTGCCCGGATTGTTGTAGCGCGATGGGCCGCTGGTCCAGAGAGGCTTGGGCGCTTCCTTAGGATTGGCAAAGTCGATCAGATAGGCCGTCTGGGCGCGCCCACCGCCTCGTCCTCCCCCCGCGCCTCCGCGCCCACCCGCTCCGGCGCTGCCGATGATCGCCGTATGGAGGTTTTCCGTGAAAGCGAAGCCCTCCAGCCGCTGATCGGCCTCATAGATGACTTGCCCGGTTCCGTCGAACGGCGCTTTCAGTGCCATGATTTTTTCGTGGATGGGTTGTGGTGTGGCGTTCGCGCTGGGGGTAGCTCCGCCGCGACCTCGACCGCCGCGGGCACCGCCATTGCCTTCAAACCAGATCAACGTGGAGGGTTCGGTGACAAGCCAACTCAAGCCGCGCGGGCCGGCGGAGACCGGATTCTCTTCGTCCGCGGCTGCATTGGCGGCACCCGCGCCGCGCCCCGCACCGCCCATTGGAATGCTCGCCTCCTTCTTGAGTACTTTGCCGGTGCGGTCCCAGATTTCGATTTCAGTGGGGAACTGGCGGGCCGGGTACGAATACGAGAACGGTTTGTGAATGTAGCTCACGATCACGTACTTCCCATCAGGCGACATACGCGCCGATTCGAGCATGGTGGGCTTGCCGATGGGCGATGCGGATCCGGATGCGATATCGACTACTTCGAGTTGCGCTGTGGCGTAATACTCGAACAGATCCTCGTCGTGCGGATTCTGCAACAGATCCTCGTAAGTCGGGGCTCCCTTTTCGCCGCCAAAACTTTCGGAGATGTGGGGGCCTGTCGGCACTTTGGGTTCTGCAGGCGCGGGTCCGCGATTTGCACGCAGCGCGAAGACCAGCAGCGATTTGCCATCCGGGGTCCACTGGAGTGCCCCGCCTCCTCCACCCGCTCCACCTCGCCCTCCAGGCGCTCCGCCGCGTCCGCCGCCGAATACTTCGTTCAAGTGCAGGTTGGGCACTTTGTGCGTGCGCCCGGTGGCGGCTTCGCCGACCCAAACCTCGATTCCGTCGGCTGTCGAGTTCGTGAATACGAAACGAGTTCCATCCGAGGACCAGGGCCCCAGTCCCAACTTCGGATTTGCGGGTAAGCCGATCTTAATCTCGGTCCCTTCGGGAATCCGGCGTAACAGAAGGTTCGATTGAAACGTAGTGTTGTGCAGGCCATTGGTCTGCGGGTTGATACGGATGCCGGCCAGGCGCAACATGGGCTCGGAAAGCTCTGCAATAGGCGGATAGCGGACTGGGCTCCCCTGGAGAGCCCACGCGTGGTTCGGACTCAAGAAAAGCGTGGGCGTAGTGGGTGAGTTAAGGATGTCTTCAACGGCTTTGGGAGGTTTTTGGTAGGTTTCTGCTCCAAAGACTGCCCCAAAGAGAAGGAGAGTTGCCGAGGTGATGGTGCAATAGACTCGGATAGGTTTCATGGGATAGGAGAATGGTATTTGAGACGGCGCTTTATGTCAAATCGCGCTATCATTCGTCTGCGATGACTCCGCAGTTTGTCGCTGAACCATTCTTCATGCCGGAAAGCGAGGAGCTTCGCTTCCTGCCAGAAGGGCCCCGCGTCTTACAAAACTATCCCGGCAGTGGACTCAACTTGGGCTGGGTCGCCATCCAACACGCCGCCGGTTCGAGCGAGGGCAGCATCAATGTACTCGACCTGGTGTCAAGGACGAACACGACTTTCCCCGTGAAGGGACGGCCTGGCTTCTTCGCGGAAACCGCATTGCCCGGCGTTGTTCTGGTCGGCATGGAACATCAACTGATATATGTTGATTTGCTCACGGGTGATGCCGGCGAGACGATCGCCCACATCGATGCGGATCCGAGCGTAATCATCAACGACGGTTTGGCGGTTGAAGGCGGGGTGCTGTTTGGCACCAAGCATTTGAAGTTTTGCGAGCCGGTTGCGGCACTCTATTATTTCGACTTCGAAACGCGCAAGGTGCATACTGTTCTCGATCGCCAGATCTGCTCGAATGGCAAATTTCTACGTCGAGATTCCGAGGGCGCGACACTGATCGACGTCGACACCATTCCGAAGAAGATCAGCCGCTATCGGCTCGATTCGAGTCTTGAGCACGTTCTCGAGTCCTCTCTGATCAAGCCAGCCGAATCCCTGCCGGCGCTACCGGACGGGATGCGGCCCTCTCCGCAATGCCACGATGAGCCAGAAGGCGCGAGCGTGGTCGTGGCCTACTACAATCCCGATGACGTGGTGGACGGGCTGGCTCAGCAGATTCGCCTGTCAGACGGAGCGATTCTCGTTGAGTGGATGATTCCCGGATCGCCCCGTGTCACCTGCCCGGAGTTTGTGAAGATCGAGGGCGGGGTGAGACTTCTTTTCACCACCGCTGTTGAAGGCATGCCCTCCGCTACCCGCCAGCGTGCTGTTGGATGCGGCGGGTTTTATATCGCGAAAACGCCCTTTGCCGAAATTCCTACGCCACCGCCGCTGGTACCCATGGGCGTCCAACCGCCGAGTGGGCGTGGCTGAACCGAAACATTATTTGACCGCCATCGTCACAGCCGGACTGATTGGGCTCGACTGTCCGGCGACGCTGATCACCACCGGGACGGCATCGCCCGTCACAATCCCCGAGGGCACAACAGCGTTGATCTGATATAAGCCTGGATCGCCAGGTGTCAGACCAGCAAAACTCACGGTTGCCGGTTTGCCTCCGATGGTCACCGTCACTGGATTGACCGTTTGCGACAAGGGCGACGCCGGTGGCGGTGCCCCCTCGATCACCGTGGGCGTGACGGCGCCCAAGCCCGTGCAGTAGATCACCACTGTCTCTCCGATGCTCGCAGGAGAGCCCGGTTGGGCTAACGTGACCCCATCGCTTTTCACGATGCTCCCCTGCCCCGATCCAGCCTGGTTCACAGTGAAGATTCCAGGCTGGGCCTGCGCCACTACCAACTGCTGCGGCACCGAGTAGGTATTCCCATGCTGCACGGTCAACTGATATTGGGTGTTCACGGGGACGCCGTAAGGAACCTGAACATTCAACTGCCCGGGACTGGTATAGAGGATCGGCAACACCTGGTTGCCCAACAGCACCTGTGTGCCGTTCAACTGGCCCGGCAAAGGCAGAGAGCTGCTCTGTCCGACGCCGTCCGCCAGGTTCATTCCGTAAACGGTGATCAGTCCGCCGGGAGAAATCGGCGCTCCACCCACGTCGCTGGCGGCGTGGACTACCCCCTGCGCCGTTACCGCCGGCGTGGCTGTAGCTGGCGCTGGTGCGTTCACGACCGCCGTTAAAGTGCTGGATTGGCCGGCTACAATTCCGCCGTTTTGCTGTGCAGCAAGCGCGGTCACAATCATGGAGGTATTCCCCGCAGTCAATGGTCTCCAGGTTCCCTGCCAGATGCCGTTGCCGATGTGCGTCATCACAGCGGAGTCGCCGTTCGAGAACACCGCCTTTACGCTTGCGCTCTGGCCCCCTGGACCGACCAGGCTGCCACATCCATCGGAGACCTGGACGTCCATGGTCGTGCCCTGGCCCACCGCGGCGGAGAACGTCGATTGCGACGGCTGGGGCGCTCGAAACACCACGAAGAGGCCCGGCTTTGCGCAGCCGGATGCCTCGGGCTGGGCCGTCGCTTCGCCGAACGCTGTGTTCGCGGACAGGCTATTCGAAGTGGTTCCCGATGGCGCCACCACGGTCAACACATTGATGGTCTGGGCCGGAGAACCATCGGAAAACTGCAGCGTGATGGTGCCTCGTTGCAGGCTTCCGCCGCTCAGAGTACCGAAGTCCGGCGGGTAAACGTGGATGGTTGCGGGCTGGCTGGATTGCAGAGTGGCGGCTTTCGGCAGAGAGTCCAACCCGACGCCAATGATGCCGGATTGGAAGCTGTTCACCGTTCCGGACGGATTCGCCACCTGCACATCCTGCGATCCCGGAGTCAATCCAGCCGCTCCCGTGAAGATCAACCCGGCCGGAAACACCTGCGCTCCGAGCGTGAACCCGGGCGGAAGCACGGTCAAAATCACAGTGATCAGCTGCGGTGTGTTAGCGGCAACTGCCGAGACCTGAATGCGCCCATAGTATGTGCCTGCTCCCAGCGTGCCCGGGTCAATCGACACATCCACCAGCGACACGTCGAGGTAAGGGCGATTTACGGTCCCATTCAGCGGCGAGATGTGGAGCCAGCCGCCGCCGGACAGAGTGCTAGCCGAAGCAACCCAACTCATAGAGCCCTGCCCGATGTTGAGAATCCCGAAATTCTGCGGTAGGGGCACGCCACCCTGAGCCACCGCCGTGAAACTCAGGGCGCTTTGAGACAGGAGGATGGTTGCTGTGGGAGGGCTTACGGACATCGTCACCGGAATGGCGAGATTCTTGCCGCCGCCCGCGATCGTGACTGTGCCGCTATAGGTCCCAGAGGCGAGTGTTCCGGGACTAGCGATCACCGTCAGGAGCGCGGCAGACGAAGGAGTGACCGTCCCACTGGTAGCCGAAACGCTCAGCCAGGATCCCCCGGCGGGAGAGGATACGGTAGTGGAAGCAGTGAAGTCGAGCGGGCCGCTGCCGGTGCACGTGATTCGCAACTGCTGGGCCACGGCACTTCCACCCTGCGTCGCGGACAGAGTTACATTCTGGGTGTCCGCGCTCAGAATGGCGGGCGTTGCAGGGGAAACAGTAAACGTGACCGCGATCGCGGCCGTCGCCGGGACCGCATAAGGAACGGTAAGCGTGATAATTCCCTTGTAAGTGCCGGCGGACAGCGTCGATGGATCGGCAGTGACCTGCAAAGTGGCGGGCATCGCGCCGGAGGCCGGATTGACGCCGAGCCACGGTGCATTTGAGGATGCGGTGAACGCCAACCCGGCGTCGGAAGCGAGATTGATGATCTGCCCTCCCGGAGCGCTGCCCCCGGCAGCGCCCGAGAAGCTCAAGTCGGCGGGAGTCGCCTGATAGGATGCTGCGGCAATCAGTACCTCACGAATGCGATTGTTTCCGGTATCGCCGATGTAGAGGTTGCCGGCTGGATCGACGGCCAATCCGGAGGGGCCATTGAGGGTGGCGCTGCCCGGTGGCCCCCCGTCGCCGGAGAGCGCAGGAACTCCGGTTCCCACCAGGGTGTTGATGATGCCATCGGGTGTTACCACGCGCACGCGATGATTGCCCTGGTCCGCGATGTAGAGATCGCCAACCGCGTCAAGCGCGATTCCATAGGGGGTGTTTAGCGAGGCAGCGGTTGCCGGCCCGCCATCGCCGGAGAAACCTGCCGTACCATTTCCCGCTACCGTATGAATCACTCCGTCGGTAGTGACTTTGCGGACTCGCTGCCCCGACCGATCGGCAATGAACACATTGCCAGCTGCGTCTACCGCTACTGAAATAACAAAGAACAGACGGGTCGCAGTTGCAGGGCCGCCGTCTCCCGGATTGCTGGATTGCGGATTATTTCTCGCGACGACCAGCGACTTCCCATCGGCAGTCAACTCGTAAACGGTGGCTGCGTCGGTAGTAAAGACGTCGTCACTCGAATCCAAAGCCACACTGCCTCCCCCGCCGAGGATAGTATTGATGATGCCGTCACGGGTCGCTTTTCGGAGACGTGAGTTGGTTGCATCGGCGATGTAGACGTTGCCCGCCTCATCCGCTGCAACACCGAGGGGCAGATTCAGACTCGCGCTGGTCGCAGGCCCTCCGTCGCCGGAGAAACCGCGCCCTCCGCTGCCGGCGACGGTCGAGATCCTGCCGCCAGCTACTTTGCGGATACGGTTGTTCGCGGTGTCCGCGATGTAGAGGTTGCCGTCCTTTCCCACAGCTACGCCGACTGGCGAGGACAGATAGGCGCTCAGCGGGGGCGCCCCGTCGCCGCCAAACCGATAGCTTCCATTTCCTGCAACGGTGTTGATGATCGCGGAGGAATTGATTTGGCGGATGCGTCCGTTCCCACTGTCTGCAATATAGAGATTGCCGGCTGCATCCAGTGCCAGGCCCATCGGCTCATTGAGTCCGGCAGTCAGAGCGGGCCCTCCGTCTCCGGAAAACGCCTTGGAGAGATTTTCGGGAGCATTCCCCGCGATCAGCGTGAACGCACCGCCAGGTTTCATTTTGAATACGTAGCCGCAAGGTGCATTGGAGACGAAGACATCCCCGGCGCCATCCAGCGCAAGTTCCGTAGAGATCGAGGTACAGGTTCCGATGGGAAGCGCGATGGAACTGATCACACCAGATGGTGAAACCTGGCGGAGAACAAAATCACCTGCAATCCATAACGCGCCGTTCTGATCCACCGCGATCCCTGTAGGAAAGTAAACGGGGGCTTGCGTGGCGGGTCCACCATCGCCTGGTGCCGGTACCGTGCTGGTGGTGGATGAGATCGCGCCATTGCCGGCCACCGTCGTAATGTTCCCTGTCGCCGTGATTTTGCGGATTCGACCGTTCCGGTTATCGGCGACAAACACATTTCCGGCGTTATCGACTGCGACAGCGCCAGGATGGCTCAACGCGGCCTGGGTTGCGGCAGCACCATCTCCGGAAAATCCCGAATTCCCGTTGCCTGCAATCGTCGTGATGACACCGGAAGGCGTTACCTTGCGGATTCGGTTATTGCCGGAGTCCGCGATGAAGAGGTTACTCGATGAGTCCAAGGCGATCCCACTGGGGAGATTGAGGGCCGCGTTGGTTGCTGGTCCTCCGTCGCCGGAGAATCCAGGTTTGCGATTCCCCGCGACCACGGTGAGGATGCCAGCCGCATCCATCTTGAGCACGATGGAGTTGGAAGAGTCCGCGACATAGAGGTTGCCCGCGGGATCCAACGCTACTGCCACTGCGGCTCCCAAAGGCGCATTGAGTGCCGGGAGGGCTTGATTGGGATAGGCGAAGTCCGTCCCCACTACGGTGGTGATAATGCCTTGGGTCGAACTGGCCGGGTTCTGGCCCGCGATGGCACTCGTCCCCTGACCGTAAACAAGTGTGCTGTGGATCACCAGCGCCAGTGCGCAGACGGGAACAATGGTCTTCAGCATCGTTTACCTCACACGCGTACGGTGAGGCCGGTCTTACCACCAAACGCCAAATCGGCACCGGCGTACGGTCGCCCGGTACGATACTTGATTGCACTACGGCACTCGTATAATAGAGCGCTCTTCGTGGGGCGTCAAGCGGCGTGCGCGCTGCCGCCTTTGAACATTTCCTGCAGCACCTTGTAGGTGTTTCGCGGAACCCGCTTATCGGGTGCCATGGGGGCGTTAGCGCCCTGGTCCCAGTAGTTCATGGGATCGCGCCCGTTGGAGACCGCCACGCCCATGACGCCGTACCACGCCTCGTCGCTGCAGCGGCCGGGGAAAGCGTCGTTGCGTGAGGAGTCGGGATTGAAGTTGTGATGATTGGAATGGCGGGGACGACGGGGCCCGAACAACGCCGTATCGACTGGTACAGGCGCGCGCTGATAGGTTCTGTTTTCAGTGCGCGCCCGGTCCCTTCGTCCACACAATACTGGCCTATTTCCCAGGACTACTGCACGACTACTGCACGGAAACCCCACCAAGTGGCCACACATCCCGGACATTCGTGCGGCAATAGTTTCTTCCGCGCGCATGGCTCCCCTTCTCAGCAGGAATCGCAAGCGGAGACCTGGGCGTCCTAGTTGTGCTCCCTACGCAATTTGCGTATAGTAAGACAGACATGCTGAATGTGCCGATGACGGTCGTCGAGACCGCGCGGTTCCTGAAGGACATGAAGCCGATGATGTCGGACTCGGCGCGAGGAGAACTGGTGGCCTTCCTGGGCGCGAACCCGGAGGCCGGTGAGATCATTCCAGAGACAGGCGGCGTTCGAAAGATCCGTTGGGCTTTAGCCGGTCGAGGAAAACGCGGCGGCGCACGCGTCATTTACTACTACCACGATGGGCGTTTGCCGGTATTCTTGCTGGCGGCTTACGGAAAGAACGAGAAGGCGAACCTCAGCATGGCCGAGCGCAACGCCATGAGGCGTTTGATTCCACCTCTGGTAGCGGGCTATTTGGCCAAGGACAGGAGGGCACGTTGAATACGAAGATGAAAACGAAAACCAAGCGGATGGCAAAGACTGCAGCACGTCTGCCGAAGAAGCGCCCCACCGTCGGCGCGCGCATCATCGAGGGACTGGAGCAGGCAATCGAATGGACGCGCGGCGAGAACGACCGCGTTCACGTCACGCTGGTACAGGTGCCCGAAGTGGACGTACGCGAAGTCCGAACGAAGATGGGCCTCAGCCAGGCGCAGTTCGCGACCAAGTTCGGCTTCCCCCCGGCCACATTGCGTAATTGGGAACAGGGCCGGTCACGTCCGGATGCCCCCACGCGCGTGCTGCTAGCAGTCATCGCAAAGCACCCCGAAGCGGTAGAAGACGTCTTGCGGAAGGCAAGTTGATAGGTCAGTAGATCACATGTCTGACAACATTTCGGTGCGCGCCAGCTGCGCCACATCGGCACCGTGCTCTACACGTCCCTTGCGGAGGCCGATCGTCTCGGTGTCCTAAAGATCGCCCACCCACTGCGGAACAAACGGGTGCGGTTGCCGAAGTTAGCGATGCGGAAACCGGCAATGGTCGGAAACAGAAATTCAAGGCGCTCCTGGGCGCGGAGCACGCGGCTGTACCCGTTCATCGTGCTGGCGTCTGCCACCGGCTGCAGGCGCGGCGAGTTGTTAGCTTTGCAGTGGCCCGGCCTTGCCGAGAGCACGGGCGAACTCAGCGTCTCACGGAGTTTGGAACAGACCAAGGCGGGTCTGCGCGTGAAGTCCACCAAATCCGGTGAACCGCGTAAGTTCGTAGTGCCCGATCCCGCCATCTCCGTCTTGGCAGAGCACCGCGCGCAGCAGGAGGGCGACAAGCGGATGTTTGGTCCCGACGACCAAGACCACGGATTGATTTTCTGCCAGCCGAACGGTGCTTATTACTCGCCGGATCGCGTCGGCGCCCGCGTGAAGGAGTTGATACTCGCGGTGGGACTGGAAGGCGTCAGCCTTCATTCGCTACGGCACCCCTTCGCCTCGGAGTTGCTGAGCAAGAAGTGCCTATCGCGGTGGTTTCCGAACGCCTCGGGCACGCCGACCGGAACATCACGTTATCGATCAATAGCCGTGCGATTCCTGCAGACAGTCGGGCGGCGAAGGTTTGGTGGGGGACGTCATAGGAGTACGAAAAAAGTCTGCGGCGGGTCAGACTACTGCGAACTACTGCACGGAAGGCACTTAGAAGAGATCTTTTGCTGAAAACAAAAGGAGTTAGATGGCGGGGACGACGGGGCTCGAACCCGCGACCTCCGACGTGACAGGCCGGCGTTCTAACCAACTGAACTACGTCCCCGCAATGTCACGCAACATTTTGATGCTAACACGCCGCCCTCGGCAGCCGCAAATTTCGCTCGAATCCAAACCAAGGCGCGTGCTGTTACTGTGTAAGCATGAGAATCCGCCTGCTTGCGTGTCTCATTTCGATTTTTGCGCTTCCTGCTTCCGGCGCCGATCCGAAAGCCACCCCTGAAGAAGCTCGCAAGTTTATCGACGATGTCGAACAGAAGCTGCTTGCCCTGAACGTCGATTCGGGCATGGCCGATTGGATCAAGTCCACCTATATCACCGACGACACCGAGGCCATCGCTGCGAAACTGGACGAGGCGGCCATTGCGGCGACCGTGCAGTATGCCAAGCAGTCGACACGATTCGACGGGCTCAAGCTCGATCCCGTGACCGCGCGCAAGATCAAGCTGCTCAAACTCTCGCTGACGATCGCTACGCCTGACGATCCCAGGGAGAGTGCCGAACTGACGCGCATCGTCTCGAGCATGGAAGGTACCTATGGCAAGGGGAAGTATTGCCCAAGCGGACCGCAGAGCTGCAAGGACCTCGAAGACCTGAGCAAGATCATGGCGGAGAGCCGCGATCAGCAGCAGTTGCGGGATGCGTGGATTGGATGGCACGCGATTTCGAGGCCGATCCGCAAGGACTTCGTACGTTACGTGGAACTGGCCAACAAGGGCGCGCGTCAGCTTGGCTTCAAAGATAACGGCTCGATGTGGCGGTCGAAGTACGACATGGAACCTGACGCCTTCGCGAAGGAGCTGGATCGCTTGTGGGAGCAGGTTCGGCCGCTGTACGTTTCGCTGCATGCGTACGTTCGCAACCGCCTGCGCGAGAAATATGGGAACGCCGTTCCGGCTACCGGTCCCATCCCGGCGCAACTGCTCGGAAACATGTGGGCGCAGGAATGGGACAACATCTACCCGCTGGTCGCCCCGCCGAATGCCGACCCCGGATACGATCTCACGGAGCTTCTCAAAAAACGGAATACCGATTGGAAGGGCATGGTGAAGTACGGCGAGAGCTTTTTCACGTCGCTGGGATTCGACCCATTGCCGCAGACCTTCTGGGAACGCTCCCTGTTCGTCAAGCCGCGAGATCGCGACGTGGTCTGCCATGCGAGTGCGTGGGACGTCGATCAGGTCAACGATCTGCGTTTGAAGATGTGCATTCAAATTATCGGCGAGGACTTTCTGACCGTCCACCACGAACTCGGGCACAACTTCTATCAAAGGGCTTACAACCGGCAGCCGCCCTCATTCCGAGACAGCGCGAACGACGGATTCCACGAGGCGGTGGGCGATACCATTGCGCTCTCGATCACGCCGGAGTACCTGGTCAAGATCGGCCTCCTCGATCATGCGCCGGACACGTCGAAGGACATCGGCCTGTTGTTGCACCGCGCCCTCGATAAGATTGCATTTCTGCCCTTCGGACTGGTGATCGATCAATGGCGATGGAAGGTGTTCTCGGGTGAGATTCCGCCGGAGAAGTACAACGAGACGTGGTGGGCGCTGCGGCAGAAGTATCAGGGCATCGCGCCGCCAGTCGATCGCAGCGAGTCGGATTTCGACCCCGCGGCGAAATATCATGTGGCAGGCAACGTGCCATACATGCGCTACTTTCTGGCCGACATTCTGCAGTTCCAGTTTCATCGGGCCCTGGCGCAGGCGGCGGGTTGTACCGAACCCTTGAATCGCTGCTCGGTGTACGGGAACAAGGCGGCGGGCGCGCGGTTGAACGCGATGCTCGAGATGGGGCAGAGCCGTCCATGGCCGGAAGCACTGGAGAAGATTGCGGGCACCCGCGAGATGGATGCGTCCGCGATACGCGATTATTTCGCCCCGCTGCAGAAGTGGCTGGACGAACAGAATCGCGGCAAGCCAGTGGGCTGGTAGGCCGGCGGGGGCAGATCGCCGATCGAGATCACCGATCTGCCCCGCAGCTTTCAATCCTTCCAATCGGTAGCCAGGCGAACGAACGTGCGCACGGCGACACCGGAGGGACCTTTGGAGATGAAAGGCTTCGCCTCGTCGATCCATGCGGTGCCCGCGATATCGAGATGCACCCACGGTGTGTCTTCGGCGAACTCTCTCAAAAAAATGGCGGCAGTGACGGCGCCGCCGTAACGTCCACCTACGTTGGCGAGATCGGCAAAAGCGCTCTTCAGATAATCTTTATAGTCGTCTTCCAAAGGCAGGGGCCACATTCGCTCGCCTTCTGCCTTGGCCGCGGCGAGGACTCGATCGCGCATCGCGTCGTCGTTGGCGAAGAGCCCGACATTCAGGTGCCCCAACGCCACGGCAACCGCGCCTGTCAGGGTGGCGGCGTCCACCATGTGGGTACAGCCGAGACGACGCGCATAGGTCAGAGCGTCGGCCAGAATCAGCCGGCCCTCCGCATCGGTGTTGATCACCTCGATCGTCTTGCCGGACATCGCGGTCACGATGTCGCCGGGCCGCTGTGCGCGGCTGCCAGGCATATTCTCTACGCATGGAACGAACGCGCTCACCGCAAGCGCGGGCTGTAATTCGGCAATAGCCCGCATCGCGCCGATCATGGAAGCGCCGCCGGCCATGTCGTACTTCATCTTTTCCATGCCGTCGGCCGGCTTGATGGAGATGCCTCCGGTGTCAAAGGTGACGCCTTTGCCCACCAGGCCGAGGTGTGCGTTGAAGGCCGACTGGGCTGGCTTGTAGTGGAGCACGATCAGTGCTGGAGGCTCCGCACTTCCTTGCGCCACACCGAGCAGAGCGCCCATACCAAGTTCCTCCATACGGGCGCGGTCCAGGACGTCGCACTCCAGACCGCAATCGGCCGCGGTTTGGCGGGCGGCGTCCGCCATTTTGGAAGGCGTCAGCAGGTTGGGTGGTTCGTTGATCAGCGTCCGCGCATAGTTTTGTGCTTCGCCCAGAATTCGGCCGCGCGACACGGCAAATTCGGGGATAGTGACCCCATCGGAGGGGACCACCAGAAACTCCTCCAGCGACTTTTTGTCGTTCCCGGTCTTGTGCCGGTCGGGATCGAAATCCCCCACCAGGGCACCTTCGACGGCTGCCGATACATAATCGGCACCGGCACTTGCGGAATCGAGGAGCAGGGCGATCTTCTTGATCGATTTGGACTTCAACAGCCGAACGGCGGCCCCTACGGCCTTGCGGAGCTCCGCGGGATGGTACTTTTCGGACTTACCCGCCCCGGCCAGCAGGACCCGCCTGGCGGCGATGCCAGGGGGGTGGTGGAGAAGCGTGAGTTCGAGAGACTTTCCGGAGACTTCCCCGGAATCGCAGAGGTCTCCCGCGCCGAAGCGCTCTTCCTTCCGGCCTTCAAAAATGGGAACGATCAGGGCGTCGGCCTCAAGGCGGCCGGCTGGCGAGGATTCGATCAGGATTTTCATCACTTTCTGATTGTGCCGAATGGGGGACAAGGTAAGCAACGAAAGCTCGCCCCGGTGAATCGATGAGTTTTTCCACATAATTCCATTTTTGGAAGCGCCCATACTGGTGATTTCGGACGCACAAGTGCGGGTATGTCATTGTTTTTCAAGCTATGCCGGACCCGACTATGCTAAAATCGGGATGAGAAATCTGGGGCGTGGAATTTCCAAATCCCGTAACGAAGTAGCCGCCCCAATCGTCCATACGCTGTAAGGCAGCGGTTCTCTCAGAGAATCGGTGATCAAAATGGCTGATCTGTCGCAACCCAACAACCCGTTCATTAACAACGCCGACGATCATTTGTCGCGCCTTCTGGTGTCGCAAGTAGAGGAACCCTGGTACAAGAGCCTCTTCCGCAGCCTGAAGGAAACATTCAACCCTCCCAAGTTGCCACCTCTGGAGCTCACCTCCAAACCGGTTGCGGTGAAGGATATCTGGGGTCTGTATGGGCGCCAGAAAAAGTCCTTCATGATGTCGACTGGGTTCCAGGTCGCCGTAGTCTTAGTTCTTTTTACCGTTTTCTCCTCGAAGCCTGTCCAAAATGCCGTAAAGGCCACCATGACCTTGGTGATGCCAACGGATATTGACCCCTACACCCCCAAAGCAGCCCCGAAAAAGCAAGCTATGGGCGGCGGTGGTGGCGGCGGCGACCGGTCTCCTCTTCCTGCCAGCAAAGGCCGGCTTCCGAAAGCTTCCTTGCGGCAATTTACACCGCCTATGGCGGTCATCAACAATCCGAATCCGCGATTGACGATGGAGCCGAGCATTATCGCTCCTCCCGACGTCAACCTGCCCAATGTGAATATGGCGCAGTATGGCGATCCGTTAGCGAAGATCGGTCCTGCGTCGAACGGCCCTGGTTCGGGCGGCGGCATCGGGTCTGGATCGGGCGGCGGTGTCGGTTCTGGTAAGGGCGGTGGTTTCGGTCCTGGCGAAGGCGGCGGCGTGGGCGGCGGCGTTTACCGCGTCGGCGGCGGCGTGACAGCTCCCATTGTGTTGTCCAAGAAGGACCCCGAATACTCCGAAGAAGCCCGTAAGGCCAAGTTCCAGGGCACGGTGTTGCTTTCGATCGAAGTCAGCCCCAGCGGAACGGCCAGCAATATCAAGGTAGTGCGCAGCTTGGGCCTGGGTTTGGACGAGAAGGCTATCGAAGCCGTGAAGCAGTGGAAATTCAAGCCGGGCTATAAGGATGGCAAGCCGGTGACCGTGGCTGCCACCATCGAAGTCAATTTCCGGTTGTTGTAACTGATTCCGAAAGAGAGTTTTACCAAAGGGCGGTCCTCACGGGCCGCCCTTTCTGCTTTCTATGCGCGGTGTTCCAGCCCAGAGCACTCCGGGCACGGACAGATTCTGCGGAAGTGCTCGTAGGAGTAGATCCCCGCGTTGTGTCCGTCGCTCCAATTGATGCGGATGGCGTAGTTCCCCACCGGTTCCACCCCCAACATCTTCAAGGCTGGCTTGAACATCTGAAACGGATTATTGGCCAGCTCCGGAGCAGTCGGCTCTCGCGGCGGCGTTCCGTGCGCGCCGGTGCAGGAAGCGCAGGGGCACTTGTCCCGCAGATACACCAATTGGTATTCGCTGTGATGCCCGTCTTTCCAGTCGATCTTGATTCCCTTCGACTTGGAAATCGCAATGTGTTCGGCGTCTGTTGAAAAAGTCATCTGTCAATTGAAGAGACGTTCGACATCCCGCACGCCCGAGATGCGTCGCATCGCCGACACCAGCTTCTCGAGCTGCTTCTTGTCGCGAACGTCTACGGTCATCTCCACCACCCCACCGTCGTGATCGACCTCGGTCTTGGCCTCCAGGCTGCGAATGTTGGTATTCTCACTCGACAGCACGGACGTGAGTTGGTTCAGCATACCGGGACGATCATCGGTGTGGATGATGATGCGGACCGGAAAAGCGTCCTCTGCGGCGCGGGCCCACTCCACATCGATTTTGCGCTCCACATCGTACAGCAAGCTCTGCACATTAGGGCAGATCTTGGAATGGACGGCAACGCCTTTTCCCCGCGTCACGTAGCCGACGATCGACTCGCCGCGAATCGGATTGCAGCACTTGGCGCGATACACCAGCAAATCGTCCATGCCGCGCACTTTGATGACGCCTTCGCCTTCGCGGGGACGTCCCGGCATGCTGGCAGGCAACGGACCCGTGGGGGAAGCGGTTTCACCCTGCGTCGCGGGAGCGGGCTTGGCGTCGGCAGGGTCCTCTTTCACAGCACCGGGAGCGAGTTTCACCAGCACCTGGCGCGCCGAGAACTTGCCGTACCCAAGCGCTGCGTACAGGTCCTCCATCTTGCTGTAGCCGTACGACGAGGCGACCTCTTCCAGCTCCGGCTTCGTCACGCGGGAGAGCGACACGCCCAGGCGGCGGGCTTCTTTGTCCAGGTACTTCTGGCCGATTTCGATCGCCTTGATGCGCTCGCTCGCATTGATAACGTGCTTGATCTTATTCCGAGCGCGCGAGGTTTTGACGAACGCCAGCCAGTCTTTGCTCGGCTCATGGCCCGGCTGGGTCATGATCTCGACGATGTCGCCATTCCGCAGCGCTGACCGCAGCGGGACGATGCGGCCGTTCACTTTCGCCCCGACGCACGTCTGTCCCACGTCCGAGTGAATTGCGTAGGCAAAATCGATCGGAGTCGCATCCCGGGGCAGAACAATCACCTTGCCGCGCGGCGTAAAGGTGTAGGTCTCTTCGGGGTACAGGTCGACCTTCAAGGTCGACATGAACTCCGCCGGGTCCTGAACATCGCGCTGCCACTCCACCAGATGGCGGAGCCAGGCGATGCGCTGATCGTCAGCCGCCGGACCTTTTCGCCCTTCCTTGTACTTCCAGTGCGCCGCGATGCCTTCTTCGGCTACACGATGCATTTCCTCGGTCCGGATTTGCACTTCGAAGGTCTGTCCATGCGGACCGACCACGGACGTATGCAGCGACTGATACAGGTTCGGACGGGGAATGGCGATGAAGTCTTTGATGCGGCCCGGAATCGGACGCCACATATTGTGGATCACCCCGAGCGCCGCGTAGCAGTTCTTCACGGAGTCGGTGATGATGCGCAGGGCCATCAGGTCGTAAACCTGATCGACCGTGATCTTCTGGCGCCGCAGTTTCTGGAACACCGAGTACGGCCGCTTCACGCGCCCATCGATACGAGCGGGAATGCCTTCCCTCCGCAACTCGGAATCGACCGTCTGCTTGATCTCGACCAGAAACTCTTCGTTGGAGTGCCGTCGCGACTCGATGGCTTCCAGAATCTCGCGGTAGGCGTCCGGCTCCAGGTGCTGGAACGCGAGATCTTCCAGTTCGCCGCGCACCTTGCCCATGCCCAAGCGATGAGCGATGGGTGCATAGATTTCAATCGTCTCGCGCGCAATGCGCTCCCGCCGCTCCGGGCTCAGATAGCCGAGTGTCCGCATATTGTGGATGCGATCGGCCAGCTTCACCATGATCACGCGGATATCTTCCACCATCGCGAGCATCATCTTGCGGAAGCTCTCGGCCTGGCGGTCCTCCGCCGACGAGAAATCGAGTTTGCTCAGCTTGGTGAGGCCGTCCACGCAGCGCGCCACTTCTTCACCGAACTCTTTGCGCACCTGGTCCACGGTGACGCTGGTGTCCTCCACCACGTCGTGCAGAAGTCCGGTCTCCATCGCGACCACGTCCATGCGCATGTCGGCGAGGATGTGCGCCACCATGATGGGATGCAGCATGTAGGGTTCGCCCGAATCGCGAATCTGCCCTTCGTGATATTTGCGCGCGAAACGGAAGGCCTTCTCGAGGCCGGCCAAATCGTCCTTGGGCCGGTATTCGCGAATCTTGGCCTCCAGTTCCCTATATACCGTGTCTACGGGATCGGAGGAATATAAATCAGTCGTGGATTGTGGAACGCTGGCGGACTCGGAGGCCACTCTATTTCGATTGTAACGCGAGCCGCGTCCTGAATTCGTGCCCGGCCGCTCCGCATGATCGACAACAAGCACGCGGCGCCCTTCGATGCGAAGCAGTCCAGGTGCCCAAACCCATGGCCCGCAGGTAGCGGTCTACCCCCCCGGCGAGGTGTTGCGCTGGATCGAGACCGATTGGAATGAGGGACTGGCATCAGGATGCGCGAAGAGTCCATCGGCCGCGGCGCCCAGCAGGATCGCGAGAGCCAAAACCGCCGGCACACGCCGAGGATCTGCAGACGGGCGTAGGCGCAGGCCCAAAATCTCCGCATCCGACCATCGAACGCGCAGCACCATCCACGCCCTCCCGTGTAAGGTGGCGCAAACACTTTTGTTTGGCGTCTCGACACTGATGTCGAGACTTTTCCCGCGTCCACTGATTCCGGCGCAGCGAATTGGTGTCGACGCCGCAACGCCCAAACTCCTCTCGGGTCTGAAGATCAGTCGAAGGCCGAAAAGCGTCCAAAGAGCCGTGACGCGGCAGAGAAGAGTCTCCGCGCCGCCTCTACAGCAGCACGGTGTCGATCCGCCCGTCAGCGTCGCCGCCAGCGGCCGCGGCCGCAGCCTTAACTTCCACTATCTCCTCTTTACGCAGAAACGCCATCAACTGCTCTTCCGATCCATCGAAGAATCCGTCCAGCAGTTCGCGAATTGCCGCCCGCCGCATCGTGTCGCGCGATGCCTGAGGCGAGTAGATGAACGCACGGCCCGCCTTGCGTCTCGTGATCTTGCCCTTCTTCACCAGGCGGTCGAGCACCGTCATGATCGTGGTATACGCCAGAGGGCGTGCCTGCCCCACAATCTGCCGCACCTCGCGCACATTTCCTTCCTGGAGCGACCAGAGCGCGTTGAGGCACAACAGTTCGAGCGGCGGGAGTACGTCTCGTGGTGCTTTCGGCATCAGTTTTCCTGTTTGGGAGCGGAAGGCAGGAGAGCCTGCTTCAGTTTATCGGCGAATGCGGAATCTGGTTTCGGTGCGAACAGCGGATGAGTCGTGGCAACTTCCGGCTTGGCAAACGGAGCGGCGGGAACAATCGGCTTTCCCGGCAGAGGCTTGTCCGGCAGAGTTCTGTCTGGCTGCAGAGTTCTATCTGGCTGAGGTCTGTCCGTTGGCGTCTTCTCGGGCCGGCTCGCGTCAGGCCGATTTGGCTCAGGACGGTTCGGCCGCGCCTCTCCATTCGGCCGAGCCTCATTCATCAGACCCGCCTCGCCGTTCGCCCTGACCTCGGGACGCGAGGCTTGTGGCGCCGGACGTACCCGTGGCACTACGGGCGCGCCACTGAGGTAAAGGTCCTTTTTCAGCACCGCGCGCGACATGGCGCTGTTGAAGCCCGTAAAGCAGCCCTCCACCTGGCGATCGCCCTCGATCAACGCCCGCATACACTCCATCTTCGAATCCAGATCGTCCAAAAAGTGTAGCAGAAGTGCTTCCGGAAATTGTGGCAGCTTGGGCGACCCGAATTCCAATTGACCGTGGTGGCTCAGAATCATGTGATCCACCAGCACGCGCAGCGGCGCTGGAAAGCCGGGAATGCCGCGCACCTTGTCCCCCACCATCCGCAGTCCGATCTGAATATGCCCCAGCAATTGCCCATCGTTCGAGTACGAGAAGCCGCGCTCGTAGTTCAGCTCGTAAATCTTCCCGATGTCGTGCAGCACCACACCCGTCAGCAGCAGATCGAGATCGATGTTCGCATAATGACTCGCGGTGATCCGCGCCAACGTGCACAACGACAATACATGCTCGATTAAACCGCCCAGATACGCATGATGAATCTGCTTGGCCGCCGGCGCCCGCCGGTACCGCCGCGATACATCTTCGTCATCCAGCAGTGAATCCAGAAGCTGCCGCAAGTGCGGATTCTGAATGCCCGACACGATGCCGCGCAGTTCCTTCCACATCTCGTCGGGGTCTCGCTTCGACGACGGGAAGTAATCGGCGAAATCGATCTCGCTGTCGTCCATCCGGCGCATCTTGTGGATGGTCAACTGCGGCCGATTGTGAAAGACCTGAATCAGCCCCTTCACCTTGACGAAGTCGTCGCGCTCGAATTCGTCCAGTACCTCGCTGCAGTTGTCGAACATCTTCGCTTCCAGGTCGCCGGTACGGTCGCCCAGAATCAAAGATAGATACAACTCACCGGACTTTTTCTGGCGGATCTCCTTGGAGTGGACCAAAAAGCTGGAGGTGATGACCCGGCTCGGTTCGAGTTCGCTCACATACGGAGTCTTCATTGCTTACCCGGCGCAGCGGAAGCACCGGCAGGCGGCGTCGACGGCCCGGCCGGAGGCGCCGAACCCGGGGTGACGGGCGCCGAAGCAGGCGTGCTCTTGTTCGTTCCCGGAATCGGGATGAACAGCACTTTCTTGTGATGCTTCACGCGCGAAGCCACTTCTTCCTTAGTCGTCGTCTGCGGCTTCATCTGCGCCACATCTTTCCAGCGCGTATCTTTTCCCGGAGCAGCGCCGGTATCCGTATACCCGTCCTTAATCTGCAGGAACGCCTGTTCGCGCAGCCTGGTCAGATACTCGCGGATCTTCGGCTCCATTTTAGGCGCAGACATCTCTTCCTGGATCTGCATCTTGACTTCTTCGAAAGTCGCCTGCCCGGCTTCGAAACGTTCCTCAATTTTCAAGATGAGCAATCCTTGCGGAATCTTGATGGGGTCGGTGATGAAGCCCTTCTTCTCTTTAAAAACGATGGCTTCGATCTGCGGCTGCAGGTCACCGCGTTTGTAGCCCGGCAACTGGCCGCCATTCTTGGCTGTTTCCGGATCGTCGGAGTTCTCGCGTACCAGGTCGCTGTACTTTTCACCTTTGCGCGCCCGGGCCACCACGTCTTTCGCCTTCGCCTCGGCCGCCGCCACCTGTTCGGGCGTTTTCCCCTCGGTCGAGATCAGGATCTGGCTCAAATACACCGTCGCGTCCTTGCGGACGTACTTGGACTGGTGCTCGTCGTAATACTTCTTCAGATCCGCTTCCGGGAAATTCATGCGGTAGCTCACCTCCTGGCCGATCACGCGCTGTGCCAGCGCGCGCCGCTTCAGGAAGTCGCGATAATCCTCGAACAACATGCCGGTGTTCTCGCGAATGTAGTCGTGGAACTTCTCCGTGTCCGTGATTTTGCTTTCCACCTGGATGCGGGCCAGTTCCCGGTTGATCTCGGGATCCACCTTGATATCGAGGTCCTTGCCCTTTTGCACCAGCAGGATCTGATCGATCTGATCTCGCAGCGCGTTGGTGTTGGCTTCGTTCAACGCTTCAGCCAGACGCGGACCGGTCACCCCTTCCTGGCGGAGCGCCTGCTCGTTATCGTGGCGCGCTTTTTCCAACTCGCCGCGCGTGATGATCTCGCTGTTGACCTTCGCAGCGATCTCCTCCACAACCCGCACGTCCGCCGCAACCGCCAGCGGAAGCGCCGCTCCAAGCAATACGACAATCCGGTGAAACATAGATGTGTTCCTTTATTTTAGCGTGTCACACGCCAGTCCTGGGTGTCTGGCGGCGGTCTCAGATAATAAAGATTTTATCGCCCCGGGGACGCGCTTCTGAGCGTGCTCGCCCGGCTCACCTGTAGTAACATTGCATCGCCCGGGACGTTGGAGAAAACGTTCGGTTTGCCACCGTCGAAACTCACGCCGCCACTGCCGCCGTCTTCGTCTCCACCAGCCGTCGCCTCGCCGACCAATACAACCAGGCCACGGAAACCGCCGCAAATCCGGCAATCGACAGAATCACTCGCGGATCCCTCGCCCCGAACCATGTCCCCAGCGAGACCGCCGCGACTCCCGTCAGCACCACGCGCGCTCCTTCCAGCATCAGGAACTCGCGCCGGTTCTCGAGCACTCCGCCTACCGTCGCCAACCCCGCCACGATGAACAGGAAATACAGCACATTCAGTCCCGCCCCCTGTTTCGGCAGCACCGCCAAAAAATGACTGTTCGCCGCGATCAGCACCGCCAGTTGCACCAGCGCATACAGACTCAGTGACAAGTTGCGCGGCGGATCGTACCGTTCGAAGTCGGTCACCGGATCGTACGCCTGCTTCGGAAAGCGCGCCGCCACGTCGGCCGGTCGCCATCCCGGCGGCGCGATCCACACGTACAGCTTGTCGCGCCACGAGGCCGCATGCCAGCAATCCTGCGCCATCGCCCAGTAATAGTGCAGATTCGCCCAAACCGGATTCCAACTGCGTAACTGGCCGCGAATTCCGTAGATCGGCGGATCTTCGTCCAACTCCTGCTGGAAGCTGCCAAACCAGTGGTCCCAAAGCAGGAACACGCCCACGTAATTCTTATCCAGGTAACGGTCGTTCTGCGCGTGGTGCACTCGATGGTTCGAGGGCGTTTGCAACCAACGATCGAGGAACCCCAGTCTTCCGATTACGCGCGTGTGCGGCCAAAACTGGTAGAAAAGCTGCGCCACGCCCACCAGCAGAAAGACGCTGATCGGCACACCCACCAGCGCCATCGGAACATAGAAGATCCAGTTCGTGAAGGCGCCTGTACCAGGCTGGCGCAGAGCCGTCGTGAGATTGAACTCTTCGCTCTGATGATGCACTACGTGCGATGCCCAGAAGAGACCCACCGTATGGCCGAAACGATGCTGCCAGTAGTAGCAGAAATCGTACAGGAAGAAGGCGAAGACCCAGGTGAGCCAGTGACTCGCCGGCAGATGCACAGGCGCCACGTGCGCCAGCGCCCACTCATACACGAAAAGACCGAGGAAGCCGAAAAACACGCGCATGCCCGTGCTGAAGATGCCGCAGCTCAGACTGTTCAGCGCATCCGCCAGATGATAGTAGCGAGTGCCGCGAACCCGGTCGAGCACCAGTTCGACTGCGATCAGCGCCAGAAATACCGGAACGGCCAGACCGACCGCCTTCCCATAGGTCGTGTCCATGAGGATGTTCTGCACACATCATACAAGGGGCCAGGGGCCGTCGGCTAGGGGCCAGGAATGCGACTAGAGCGCACACGAGCCTTCCCCTGCACCCCAAACCCCGGCGCCGTGAGCGAGGCGAACCGCGCTGCGAAGCGCTTGCGGCAATAGCCGCACTGCTGTAGCATGTCTGCCAGATGAAAAGAATCGTTTGTCTGCAGTAAATGAAACAGGAGAACGCATGCGCCGCAGAGATTTCTTCCCCGCCGCCGCCGGTTCCGCGGTCCTCGCTCAAGTGTCCGCTGCCCAGCAGACGACCCCTTCGGCACACAAAGGACGCCTCAAGCAATGCGTCACCAGTGGCGTCTTCGGCCGCGGTGCGAACTTCGAGGAGACCTGTAAGGAAGCCGCCCGCCAGGGAATCGTCGGCTACGACCTCATCGGCCCCCAGGATTGGCCGACTCTCAAAAAGTACGGGCTCATTCCCACGATGTATCCGCCGGGTCCCGGAGGCACGATCCGTGACGCCTTAAATCGCAAAGAGAATCACGAAAAGCTCGAGCAGTCCATGCACGCCGCGCTGGATGAAGCCGCGGCCAACGGCGTCCCCAACATCATCACCTTCTCCGGCAATCGGCAGGGCATGGCAGATGCCGAAGGCGCCGACAACTGCGTGGCGTTCCTCAATCGCGTCAAGGCTCACGCTCAGGACAAAGGCGTGACCATCTGCATGGAATACCTCAACAGCAAGGTGAATCACAAGGACTACATGTTCGATCACATTGCCTGGGGTGTTGACGTGATGAAGCGCGTGAACTCGCCGCGCGTGAAGATTCTCTACGACATCTATCACGCGCAGATCATGGACGGCGACATCGTGCGCAACATTCGCGACCATTTCCAGTGGATCGGCCACTTCCACACCGGTGGCAATCCCGGACGCCACGAGATTGACGACACCCAGGAGCTAAACTACCACTTCGTCGCGCAGGCCATCGCCGATCTCGGTTACACCGGGTACGTTGCACACGAATACTCCCCGGCGCCCGGCCGCGAAGCCGCCGCGAGTCTCACCCAAGCGATGAAGATTATGGAAGTTTAGGACTCAGTTCGCGCCGCTCGACTCCGCGGGAGCACCCGAGCAATTCGTGCAAGGACGTTCATGAATCGTCAATTCCGCGCGTCCCACCAGCCGCGTATCCAGCGCCAGGTGCGTCACGCGAGACTCCGCCACGCCGTCGCGCAGGTTGGTCTCCCGTGTCAGATCCACGCGCTTAATGAAGATCGAAGGCTTCTTCACGAGGTATCCCGATAACCGCAGCGCCGACCCGGTCTCCGCATCGATCCACAACATCCCCTGGATCATTCCGGTCCGTTTCTTCTTCGGTGTAATCTGGAACACGTACTCGGTTCCACCGTCGGTCACCACGGTGCCTTCATATTGAAAGCGGTAATTCGCCGGCGACACCGACACTGCCGAAGGCGCCATCGAAGCCGATTCTACCTCCGCGGACAAGTACCGCGCGATCACCTGCTGCCGAACGGTGCGCGATCCATCCTGCTCGAACACCTGGTATTGCGGCTTTCCCAACGGAAGCAACCGGCGAATGGCACTCAGCCGCCCGTGCTCTTTCAATTTCGGCAGCGACGCTTCGATTTCGACCGTCTCTTCACCCCAAGACTGGCTGCTTTGCAAGCTGGCGAAATACTTCGAGAGCGCCAGATTGGACGCCGCCACGGGATCCGGCGCCGGAATCGTCTCAGCGGCATGTAAAGCCACCGCAAACCCCAACATCAACAGTCCGGCGAGCCAGAAGAGAGCAGACTGTAGCGTGGACCGTGCCGCCCGTGACACGGCCACCCGCTCGAACGGAACCACGCCCCCCAACAGCGCCGCCGATTCCGTATCCGTCAGAAACTCCGCTCCCGCCTCGCGCCACCGGCCCAACAACTCCCGCCCGCCCTCATCGATCGCTGTGAGCGCGGTCACATCCACTATTAACGCCTTGCCGGCAATCGTGGAAGCCGCTGTACGCCAACACTGATCCAGCTCGGCAACGTCACCAGATGCCAACGGCCCTTCCAGCTCGAAACGAAATTGAGCAGCCCCATCGTGGATCCGATATCCCCACGAACTGTCTGATTGGTTGCGCCGTTGCTTAGTTTTGCCCGCTTGCCCGAACATTGCGACTTCCCACCCCTTCGCCGTCTACTCCCAGTACTACGTGAATGATGCCTATTTGGATGCCCGCCTGTTGCCGATTGATGCAAAAGCACGTAACACGCCATCTCCCGCTACTCGGAACCGGTTGAAACTGCAAGAGATGCTGAAATCCGCGGTGCCATTGCCAATCGGCACCTGCCGAAGGGCCGACACCTGCGTGGCAGAAACCGGCACCAGGCTTTCACTGCCGGCCGCTCCGAGGCTGCGTTCGGATAAGCTAACACCTATGCAACCCACTTGGTGCAGACGAGTTGCGGTCGCTGCCCTGCTCCTCGCCGCCACCGCGCGCGCGATTCCCGCCGCCGATCCGATCTTCCCGTACGGCGCCGTTTATTTCCGTAAATCGAACCCGCCGGAGGCCGATTGGGCGCGCGATCACGCCACCGCGCGGCAAATCGGGATGAATACCTTCCGTCACTGGTTCATGTGGTCGGCTATCGAGGTCGCACCGGGCAAATACGACTGGCGCGATTACGACCGCATGATGGACCTGGCTGCGCAAAACGGCATCAAGGTCGTCATCGCCGAGCTCGTCACCGCCGCACCCGAGTGGGTTTTCGATCGCTACCCTCACGCCCGCTTCAAAGCCAGCGACGATTCCATCACTTACAGCGGCATCTCCGGTTCCAGCGCCACCGGCGGATTTCCGGGACTCTGCCTGGACAACGAAGACGTCCGCGCGCTTGCCGAAAAATTCCTGGTCGCACTCGTCGAGCGCTATCGCAATCATCCCGCGACGCTGGGCTACGACCTCTGGAACGAAAACACCTACGACGGCGGGACGCCCCAGCGCATGCACTGCTTCTGCGAGGCCAGCCAACGCAAATTCCGCGAGTGGCTCCGCCGCCGTTACCCCTCGCTCGACGACCTAGGCAAAGCTTGGTATCGCTACAGCTACGCCGACTGGGACAACGTGCATCCGCCACGCAACTTCTCCGGGTATCCCGAGAGTCTCGACTGGCTGGAGTTCCGAATCGATGATGCCTTTCGTCTCCAGCAATGGCGCGCCGATCTGTTCCGCCGCCTCGATAAGAACCATCACATCGTCGCTCACGGTGTGGCCGGCACACTCGAAAGCTTGCCCAGTTCCGCGCACAACGAGTGGCGCTCCGCCGAACTGGTGGACACCTGGGGCCTCACCTGGATCGCCTCCCGCAAGGGCAGCGAATTGTGGAAGCAGTTCCACGCGCCCGATCTGGTGCGCGCTGGGGCTCGCGGCAAGCCCTTCTGGCACGCCGAAGCGCAAGCCGGACCGCTCTGGATGCAGCCTCAGGTCACCGGCCGTCCTCGCGAAGACGGGCGCATCGCCGACGACAAGGATGTGCGTCTGTGGAACCTGATCTCTTGTGCGGGCGGCGCCGGTTGCTTACGCAGGTGGGATCGGTATGAGAGCGGATGTTGGCGTTGACGAGCCACGACCGTGAGGGAGTGATTCTCGAAGCGACCGTACATCGCTTGCTTGCGCGCGCGGCTCGCTGACCAACGACACGCTTGCGCGCAGCTCGCAACGAGCCACGACCGTGAGGGAGTGATTCTCGGAGCGACCGTACATCGCTTGCTTACGCGCGCGGCTCGCTGACCAACGACACGCTTGCGCGCAGCTCTTAACGAGCCACGACCGTGAGGGAGTGATTCTCGGATCGACCGGACATCGCTTGCTTACCGCGACTCGCTGACGAACGATATGCTTGCGCGCAGTTCGCAACGAGCCACGACCGTGAGGGAGTGATTCTCGGGGCGACCGGACTTCGCTTGCTTACGCGCGCGGCTCGCTGACCAACGATACGCTTGCCCGCAGTTCGCAACGAGCCACGACCGTGAGGGAGTGATTCTCGGAGCGATTGGGACATCTCTTGCTTACGCGCGCGGCTCGCTGACCACGCTCCACCTCTACCGCGTCATCGCGTACACAATGTAATTCACGCCCAGCCGAATCGCCAGATCGGCAAACTTGGCGGGATAGAACGCGTCGTCCGCATACTCCCACGCATCGCCGATGTCGGAGTTATACGAGATCGCCACCAGAATCCGTCCGGTGTCGTCGTAGATGCCCCGCCAGTGAGCACCCCGCCCACTCGAGTCGCCCTTGTAGCCCAGCCGCAAGTGCGCCTGTCCGGGAATCTGAACCCGCTCGCTCAAATCGTAGACCGTGTGAAAGATCGGGTCGTCGTCCGGAATATCCACAATCGGCCGATCGGGAAACGCCTTCTTCATCCGCGACTCAAATTCATACCACTCGGCATTCGTATGAAAATCGTCCGCCATGAAGAAGCCGCCCCGCAGCAGATACTCGCGTAACGCCTGACCCTGTTTATCTGTCAAACCCCACTCGCCCACTTGCACCGCATACAACCACGGCCAGTCGTATGCATCCCCTTCGTCCAGATTCACCACCTGCTCCACCGACCGCGTATGCACACGCGTGAGCCGCCGCACCGCCAGCGAGAAGTGCCTGTCCGCGCGTGGAAAATCCTGCGACCAGAGAGAGTATCCGGTGTGCCAATCGGCGTCTCGCCCAGCGTAGCCGTTTAGCGGACCAGGAGGGAACATCAGCCGCGCAAATGTCCACTCAGTCTTCTCCTGCCAATCGGGCGGCATGGGGATCGAGCCGAGATTGTATTCAATCCCCTCAAACTCCCGGAACGGCCGCTGAAAGGCAAAGAGCGCACCAGCCAGCGTCGCTCCGCATGCCAACCAACAGATGCCCTGCCGCAGACCGATTCGCAATTGCCCTTCCTTACTTCCGAGGATATCATTTCACCCGGAACCAGCCCGCGCTATTGAATCTTCACTACGCCCGGCGCCGAACTCGGGAACTTCGTCATCACCGCGGGATCGTGCCCCGGAATCACCAACTGCACGCTCGCCGCCATCTGCTTCATCCGGTCCTGCGCGCGCAGATTGGAAGCCGCATCCAAGGTCGCCGCGATCGGCACATGCTTCTCCATGTTCTCGTACAGGTACATGTTGTCGCTCGCCAGCACTACCATCCCCGCCGCCGTGTTTACCGCCACGAATTGCGATGCGTAGGTATGCTTCCCGCCGGTGTAACACGTGATGCCCGGCAGAATCTCCTGCGCGTCCCCATTGACCAGTCCGACCCTGCCCTGGAGATTCAGCTTCACCGCGGCCAGCACGTCGTCCGGATCGATGCCGCCATGCGCCCGCCGTGACTGCCAAGCCTCGCCCGCGTAATACTCCAGCTCTTCCTTCTGCAGCCAGATCTTGGCCTTCGGAAACAAATCCATGCCGTCAGCGTGGTCCCAGTGCATGTGCGAAATGATCACGTCCGTGACCTCCTCGGGCTGCACACCGGCGCGCTTCACCGCATCCGAGGGCTTCACGAACTCGTTCACATGCCACTGCTTGAAAAACTGCTCGCGATAGAAGCCCGCATCCACCAGGATGTTGCGGCCGTTGCCGCGCACCAGCCATACCATCATCGCGATGTCGAGTTTGCGCCCCGCCTCCGCACCCGCCACCAGTTGATTCACGGCGAAATCCGGAATCGTGGCGTAGCGCACCGCGTAGATTTCATATTGCGGCTTGGGCTGCGCGAAAGCGCATGCGGCCAGCGCCATCGCCAGAAGGCACGGCTTCACTCGGAGCCCCGCGCCTTGGCCTTCGGTTCCAATTTCGGAGGCGTCGGCGCATCCGCGAAATCGAAGCCCGTCAGGTACGCCAGCTTCAGAATCTTGGTCATCTTCCCGAAGTTGATCTTCTCCACTGTATCCGTGTACTGGTGATAGTCGGGATGGAAGCCCGTGAACCACCACACCGCCGGAATATCGTGCAACAGGAAAGGATACTGATCGCTCCGGAACAACACCTGCTGCGAGGAATCCAGATCCCACTTGTAATTCAGGTTCAGTCCCACGGTCTTGTTGGCGCGCTCCACAGCGGCCCGGTAATCGGGACTGTAGTGTGTCCCGATCAGCCCCAGTTCGTTCGAGGTATCGGGTGAAATCTCGGATGCGGGAGTACCGCCCCGTCCGGTCACCGCCTCGTTGCGTCCGATCATGTCGAAGTTGATCTCGGCGCGCGTCGTCTCCAGTGGCCGCAGAGGATGCGACACATAATAGTACGCCCCCAGCAATCCGCGCTCTTCCGCCGCGAACACAATGAACAGCACGGACCGCTTCGGCTTTTGAGGATTCATCGAGAAGGCCCGGGCCAGTTCCACGACTCCGACGGTCCCTGAGCCGTTGTCGTCAGCGCCGTGAAAGATCCCATCGGGCGTCATCCCGTCGTGATCGAAGTGGCCGCTGAAGACGATTGTCTCCGCCTTCAATCCCGGATCGCTGCCCTCCAGCAGTCCCGCGACGTTGTACGAATTGGCCTGCCGGCGCTCCGCCACCGCCGCGTGCAGCTCCACACGTGTATTCGGCAGTTCCATCGACATGGGCGACGGCGTACTGTCGATCGCCGTTTGCAGCGCCTCCGGAGTTTTGCCGCCCGCCGAGAGCAAATCGGCCGCCAGCTTCGCCGAAAGCGCAAACGCTGGAATCGCGGTCCCTCCATCGGCCAGCGCTTCGGCCGGAATGCGCGGCCGCCCCTGCTGTGCACCACGTCTGGGAGCCGCGGCGCCCGGCTGTGCTCCCCGTCCTCCTTGCCTTCCCTGGCCTCGACCCGCACCTTGGCCGGCATGATTCGGATCGGCCGTCGTCAGCACCGCCACCGCCCCATGCCGCTGCGCGTTCAATACCTTCGCGTAGTTGTTCGTGTAGCGCGTGTTGCCTTTGCCGTTGAAAATCGAGTTGGCATCGTTCTCCTGCGGTTCATGATTGAAGTAAAGAACGATCTTCCCCTTCACATCGATGCCGGCATAGTCGTCATATCCCAACTCCGGCGCCGAGATGCCGTAACCCGCGAACACCACCGCGCCCGACACCGTCGTCTCCGTCGGAAAGTTGCACGTCGCATCCGGTGCGCTGAAGCTCTCCGATTTGTCGCCGTGTTGTACCGACAACGTCGTCTTCTCCCGGTCGCCCTGATACTCGATCAGCGGGACCGGCTGCAGATACGAGTCGCCGCTCAGCGGCTTCAATCCCGCTTTGGCGAATTCGCTCGCGATCCACTGAATTGCCACTTCCGACCCGCGCTCCAGCGATCGCCGCCCTTCGAGCGCATCGGACGAGAGAAAGGTCAAATCAGCCTTCAGCCGCGAAGTCTGAATCGAATCGTAGCCGGTCGCGACACGCGAGGGCATCTGGGCAAACAGCAATGCCGCCGTCAGAAACAGAGGTGCCAGCCGCATAAATACTCTCCTTACGTATCTCCTGATGGTACTTGAAAAGCTGGTGGTGGGGTTCGCTTCGCTCACGGTACCGGGAGCCAGGGCCAGGGATCAGAGATGTGCTTCGCTGCGCTCACCGGGGGGCCGTTCGTAATATCTCGCCGATTCCAGCATCTCATCACTCGACTGGAGCCGTCTTTGGGAAACTTCATCAGCGTCTACACCGACGAACCGCGCATCTCCGCCGCTCCGCGCAGTTCCGACCCGGCAGCCATCGCGCAAATCCTCGCAGCCCACCCTGATGACGACATGGCTTCATCCCTCACACAACTCGTCAACGGCCGATTCGAATGCGAAGAATCCGACGAGGCCGGGCGCGTCCTCTACGCCTTCCAGAAAGTCCTGGAAACCTTCTCGCCTTCCAAGACCACCGTCGAGATCTATCTCGATGAGGACCAGTTTCCCGAAATGTGGCGCTTCGCCTTCGAGGCCAACAACCCGCCCGTCGCCCTTCCCACTTCTTCCTACGGCAACCCGTCTGTGGCCTATTGGCCACACGGCGACGTGAAGACATTCCTCTCCACCTTCCGTTCGCTCGATTTCGCCAGACTCGAAAAGGCCACCCGTCACCCTGGCGCCTACCGCGACGAAGTCCGCGAAATCCTCGAAGTGCTCCAATTCGCCGACCTCCACGCGAGCGGCGTCTACGTCTTCATCAACGAGTGACCGTTTCCCGACCGCCGCGAGCGAAGCGAGCCCCAATCCCTGGCCCGCGGTCCCAGGCCCCCGGGTCCCCGTGAGCGAAGCGAACTTCTTCCCCGGCCCCCACCCCCGGCCCCTGGCCACCGGCCGCCGGCCCCGTGAGCGAAGCGAACTCTCCCCCCTAGCCCCCAACCCCTAAGTTGTATACTTGTTATCCAAAGCCAGGGATATCGATGAAACTCCTACGTATCGTTGCACTCTCCACATTGGCGGCCCTCTCCGCGTGGTCCCAACCGTCCCAACCCATGGACGACGAGTACGCCAAACTCGTCAAACAATGGACTACCAAGCCTGAGTTCATGAGCCCGCTGGTCGACCACCTCCCCAAAGTGCCTGGCGTCCCCACCACCAAAGACGTCCTCGGCTACTACTCCGGCGCTCCGAAAAAGCTCACCCGCGTCGCCGACCTTGGCCGCTACTATCGCGCCCTCGCCGCCGCCTCGAAGCGCGTCAAGATCTTCCCCGCCGGTACTACCGACGAAGGCCGCGAGTGCATGATCGTAGCCATCGCCGACGAGGCCACCATTCAGAATCTCGATACCTACAAAGGCTACCTCGCCCGCCTCGCCGACCCCCGCGGCCTCAGTGACACCGAAGCCAAGAGCATCATCTCGCAAGCCAAGCCGATCTACCTCTTCACGGGCGGCCTGCACAGCGCCGAAACCGGCCCGCCTGAGATGCTCATGGAACTGGCATACCGCCTCGCCGTGGAAGACTCCCCGCTCTACGACTCCATCCGCAAGAACGTCATCGTGATGATGACCAACGCAGCCGAGCCTGATGGCCGCGACCGCTACGTGGACTGGTATTACAAGTACAAGATCGCCGAGGAGAACGAGCAGGACCGCGCCCCAGGCCCTCCCTACTGGGGCAAGTACATCTTCCACGACAATAATCGCGACATCAACTACTCGCAGGTCACGATGCGCAACTGGCTCAAGTTCTACCTGGAGTGGCACCCGCCCATCATGCACGACCTCCACGAGTCCGAGCCGTTCATGTACACCTTCAGCGGCCAGTCGCCCCAGAACCCCACGCTCGATCCCATCCTCTATGCCGAGATGCCCTGGTTCTCCAACTTCGAAATGACCAAGATGATCGCCTACGGAATGCCCGGCGTATGGACGCACGCGTTCGTCGACATGTGGTCGCCCGGATATCTCGGCTTCATGTCGTCCAACCACAACGGCATGCTGCGCATGTACGAGACCTTCGGCAATGGCGGTGCCAACACTATGCGGCGCAACGTCGCGGGCGGTCCCGAAGGCGCTGGCGGTGGCGGCGGAGGAGCCCCGGCTGGTGGACCCGAAGCTGCCGGCGGACGCGGTGGACGTGGCGGCGGCATGACCAGCCGCGAATGGTATCGTCCCCTCCCTCCCTATCGCACTGTCGAGTGGTCGATGCGCAACAACACGAACTACATGGAGACCGGGGTCCTTTCCGCGCTCGAGCTGACCGCGAGCTTCTCCAAGACCGTCCTCGAGAACTTCTACAACAAGAGCCGCAACTCCATCGAATCCGGCAAGAACGAAGCTCCCTTCGGATACGTCCTCCCCGCCGGCCAGGCCGACATGACCCGCGTCGCCTTCATCGTGAACACGCTTCGCCTGCAAGGCATCGAGGTCGGCCGCGCCACTTCCGAAGTCAAGCTCAAGGAAGGCTCCTACCCCGCCGGGTCCCTCATCATCAAGCGCAATCAGCCCTACGGACGCCTCGCCAAGATCCTGCTGGAAAAACAGAACTTCCCCGACCCTGCCCTGACCACTTATGACGACACCGGCTGGACCATGGGTCTCATGAGCCAGGCGCAAGTCGTCGAAATCGCCGACAAGGCCATCCTCGACGTGCCCGTCCAGGCCGTCGACACCCTCGCCATACCCGGCACCATCAAGGGCAGCGGCCCTGTCACCGCGATTCTCCAGAACGGCGCCAACTCCCTAGCCACCCTCCGCTACCGCCTCAAGGACACGAAGTTCGAAGCCATCGAACAGCCTTACAAGAGCGGCGACGTCGATCTTCCTGCGGGCTCCCTGCTGGTCGCGTCCGACCCGAAAGTGAAGAGCGCCATCGAAGCGCTCGGACTGCAAGCGGTCACCCTCGCGCAGGCCCCGAATGTCCCAAAGCACCTCCTCGAAGTCCCGCGCCTCGCCGTCTTCAGCACCTGGGGCGGCACGCAGGATGTAGGTTGGGTCCGCTATGCCTTCGACCATTTCGAAGTCGACTACGAGCTCATCTATAAGGAGCGCATCAAGAAGGGCAATCTGCGCGCCAGCTACGACGTGATCCTGATCCCCAGCCAGGGACGCGGCGGCGGCAAAGCCCTTATCTTCGACATTGAGTCGAAGGGCAAGCCCTACGCCTACACCAAGAGCAGCGAATTCCCGAGTCTCGGCGCCTATGGCGAATCCGAAGACATCACCGGCGGCATGGGACTCGCCGGAGTCGCCGAACTCGACAAGTTTGTCAATCAAGGCGGCATCCTCATCACCCTCGGCGCCTCCAGCTTCATGCCTGCCGAGCTCGGCATCACCCGCACAGTTGACGCCGCTCACACTTCCGCACAATTCTACGCGCCCGGCCCCATCGTGGAAGCTGAAATCCTCAAGCCCGTGCATCCCATCTTCTACGGCTACAAGGACAAGGTGATTCCCGTGCGCTGGGCCGGCGGTCCGCTGCTGCGCGTCCCCGCCGAGCAGCGTGGGCAAATCCTCATGCAGTTTCCCGGCACCGATAAATCGGTGCTGAGCGGACTCATGCGCGGCGTCGCCGAGACGCGCAATCGCCCCGCCGTCGTCGATGTCCCGGTGGGACAGGGCCACGTCGTCCTCTTCGCCACCAACCCGTGTTACCGCTGGCAGAATCTCGGCGAGTTCACGATGCTTGCCAACTCGATCCTGCACTTCAACGATTACCCGGCGCCGGCACCTGCCCGTGCCCCTAACGCCAGCGCTGCCGCCAATCAGCAATGAACCAGCAAGTCGGACGCTATCGCGTTTTGGGATTACTCGGCAAGGGCGCCATGGGAGTGGTCTACCTTGCCGAGGACCCCGTCCTGAATCGCCGCGTCGCGATCAAAACTGTCGAACTCGCGCCCGATGACCGTCGCAGCCAGGCTTTCCTCCGCGATCGCCTGGTGCGGGATGGCCGGGCCGCCGCCGGCCTTTCGCACCCCAATATCGTCAGCGTCTACGATGTGCTCGAGGAGGGCCAATTCGGCTACCTCGTCATGGAGTACATCGCCGGCGAGAGCCTGTCCGCCTACCTGGCGCGTACCCCTCGCCCTCCCGTCCCGTTCATCACAAAAATCCTCCGCGAGATGGCGTCGGCACTCGACTACACCCACGCGCGCGGCATCATCCATCGCGATATCAAGCCCGCCAACGTGATGCTCGATTCCTCCAGCGGCAGCGCCAAGATCATGGACTTCGGCATCGCCCGCATCACCGACACGCGCACCATGACTCCGGCGGGCATGGTGATGGGCACCCTTGAATACATGTCGCCCGAGCAGATGAAGGGGGAGCCGGTCGAGGGACGCACCGACCAGTTCGCCCTCGCCGCGGTGGCCTACGAGATGTTGACCGGCACCACTCTCTACGGCGAGCAGACCTTCTCCACGCTGGCATACAAAATCGTGAATGAGATGCCGCCGCCCTTGCGCACGCACGTTCCCAGCTTGCCCGCGGGCGTGGAAGAGGTGGTGGCGCGCGCTCTACGCAAGCCCCCCGCGGAACGCTTCCAGAGTTGCGGCGGATTCGTCGCCGCGTTCGAGCGCGCCTTCGCCGGCGAAGTCCCCCCCACCGCGATGCAGACGCAGGCCATGTTCGTTCCGCCGATTACACCGCCCGCGCCGGCTCCAGCTCCCGTAGCCCCGGCGGCCCCACCGCGGCCTCCATCGGCGGCATATCAACCCCCGCCACTTCCAGCTTCGACCTCGCCGCGACCAATGGCCACTGGTCCGCTGCCCATGGCGCCCCCGCCGCCTGCTTCGGGGGCAACGTTGCCTGCAAGATCGAACACCAGCCTCTGGATCGCGCTCGCCGGTACCGCAGCGGCTGTCGTCCTCGGGCTCGGCCTCTATATGTGGAAGCCTTGGGCGAACCCCATACTGCAAGCGCGCCCGCCGCTTGCCTCAGTTCCGAATGCCCCGTCCGCATCGCCCGATCGCGCCACGCCCGTCACCACTCCACCATCCGCGGTAGCACCCGCGCCGGTTCCCACCACTTCTCCAGAGCCGCCCAAGGCGCCACCGCCGCCCCCGGCAACCAAGACCAACGCTTCCGAACCACCGAAGACCCCGCAGTCCGCCGGAGCGGAACCGCCCGGTGGCGACGCTCCGGGCGCCATTCCCCAGGAACCCGAACCGAACGAGACCAAAATTCCACCTGCCTCCCGCGCCGCTTTCCGCGAAGGGGAGCAACTCGTCCACGGCAATCGATACCCCGAGGCCATCGAACAGTTCTCGAAAGCGATCGCGATCAAGCCCGATTTCGTTCGCGCCCATTTTGCCCGCGGCGCCGCCTACCTACACCAGAATCGTCCGGAAGATGCGTTGGCCGACTACACCGAAATCCTCAATCACAATCCGCACAACGCCATCGCCCTGTCGCAAAGCGGCATCTGCCACGCCCGCCTGCACGATGAGGAAGCCGCCCTGGCCAACTTCAACCGCGCCCTCGCCATCCGCGCCGACATTCCGGGCGCGTACAACGGACGCGGTCTCATCTACCTTCACCGCAAGGAATATCCGCAGGCAGTGCAGGATTTCACCAGCGCGATCAAGGTCGCCCCCGACTTCGGCTACGCCTACGCCAATCGCGCTCACGCAGAAGAACTCATGGGCAATCGCACCGCGTCACAGGCAGATCTCGCGCAAGCGAAAAAGCTGGGCTACGAGGCGCACTGAGCTTCACAGCCGCTTCAGGCGGTGTCGCGGACCCTGCCTCTGCATCTGGTGGCATCGAGAATCAGTCGCTCGCTGTCGGCTCCCTTGACCATCGTGCGGACAAATCGATGACCGCCAAAAGATGTGCGAGATCGGAGCCGTTACTGGGACCGGTCCATCCCATTGAATGGAGCCAACTTCGGGGCGAGATGTCCGAGCCATCACCTGCGCCTCGCGCCGAAGACATCCGCCGCCAAAAATTCCAAGAAACGGTTTGACACGGGAAGTTCTCTGCAACATAATCTCTTTAGCGTTAATATTTAGCGTTAAAGGCTTCAGGAAGGACTTCGTATGACCTTCGCCGATTCCGGGAAGACGCCCCATACTTGCGTCTGCAGGGGGCTGTATCCCCTCGCGATTGCCTTGCTCCTGTTCTGTCTGCACCCACGAGGTGCGCTGTTTGCGCAGAACCCCGCGGCCGTTGTCAACGGCTCGGTAGTGGATCCTTCCGGCGGGTCCGTGCCGGAGGCTCTGGTGACCGTTCGCAACCAGCAGACCAATGTGACCAGCGTCAAAACCACGGGCGCCGATGGCACGTTCACCATCGTCAATCTTCTACCCGGCAACTACACCATGACGGTGGAGAAGAGTGGCTTCAAGAAAGTCGAGTTGCCTGTCTTCAAGCTCGACGTGAATCAGATCCTCACCGAAACCATCACAATGCAAATCGGCGCCACCAGCGAGACGGTGACAGTGAGCGCCGAATCGGTGGGTGTCATGGTGCAGCGTGCCAGCACTGAATTGGGCACGATTTTTGACGAACAGATGGTGCATGAGTTGCCTCTCAACGGCCGCAACTTCACACAACTTCTGATCCTCCAGCCGGGCGTCAATCCCTTGGACACCTCACAAGGAAATTCATCCGGCAAGACCGGCGCGGGCGGCAACCCGGATGGAGGCAACATCTCAATCCCCGGCTCCACCGTGTATAAGGTCTCGGCGAACGGCGCGGGCAACCGGTCGAATGCCTACTACATGGACGGCATCATCAACACCGACGATCGCGGGGGCGGGTGGGCGGTCCCACCGATCGCCGACACCATCCAGGAATTCAAGGTCCAGTCGCACAATAACGACACGCAGTACGGGAACGTGCTGGGCTCGGTGGTAAACATCGTAACGAAGTCGGGAACGAACCAGTTTCACGGGTCAGCCTGGGAATTCGCGCGCAGTCAGATCTTCGACGCCCGCAATCCGTTCACCGGCTTCTGCACCGCGGCCCTGTGTCCATCCCTGGCCAACCAACTGGCCAGCCAGGTGTCTGCTGGTACGCAGACGGCAACCGGCGCGGCCGCCATCTTGTCCGGCACCCCTGCCGCACCCGTCGGCTACTCGCAGAACGAATTCGGTGGTACCTTCGGCGGCCCCATCATCCGCAACAAGACGTTCTTCTACGTGGCCTATGAAGGCTGGAGGTATTCGACGCCCGCCAATACCTACGCCATGATTCCGTCCTCGGATGAACTCTCAGGGGACTTCACGCACTCCCTGATCGGGGCGGTGAACGCCACCAAGTCGGCGATCACGCCGAGCCAGATCTTTAATCCGTTCGCGGAGTCGGGACCCAACTCGTCCGTGCCGTTCACCTGCGATCCATCCGGGAATCCGACGCCGCTGCTCACTCCCGGCCTTTCCTTCGGCCAGCCCGGATACGGCATTCAGGCGGCTGGCGGAGCCCCCTGCAACAAGATTCCGACGGGGCTGATCGATGCCAAGCTGGCGAATGTGATCGCGGCCTACACCGCGCCGCAGTATAAGAACTGCCAGTTCACCCCTAACCTCACCTTCGCCATCGACAACTGTCTGGATTCCCGCAGCAACGTGAACAACGCCAACAACTACGATTTCCGCGTGGACCATCACTTCAGCGACAAGAACATCGTCTTCGGCCGGGCCTACATGATGTGGGACACCAACAACGGCATCGTGGCGGGGACCACGTCGATCACTCCAAGCCCGTTCCACACCTGGAACATTGGCGGCGCCTGGGACCACGTCTTCACTCCCAACGTGATTCTGGAAGCCCGCGGCGGCATTAACGCCCGCCCGGTCCAGGTGAATCCGACCAATTCTCAAGGCTTCACCCCGGAGACCAACGCCGGCTTCAATAACCTCGATACCACAGCCGGATTCTTCCTGAACGTCGGCGGTTACATCGGTTCCGCCAACAGCGGTATTGGCAACGTGGGTCCTCAATACCGCGCCAACCCAGAGCACAACTTCAGTGGCGCGTTGACCTGGTCGCACGGCAAACACACCATCCGGTTCGGCGGCGAATACCTGTACGAGAACCGCGAGGAGATCAATACCTACGAGACGTTTGTCTCCAGCACGTCCCAGACCTGTCCCACCAATGCGTCCGGGCTGTTTGCCTGTGGAAGCAACCAAGGCAACGCCCTGGCCTCGATGTTGCTCGACCTGCCCAGCGCCCTGACGGTGAATGTGCCGAAGTACGAGGAGGTCCACGTCCGCATGACGCCGATCGGCTTCTTCGTGCAGGACGAATGGCGTGTCAGGCCAAACCTCACCATCAACGTAGGCGTGCGGTACGACTACAACCCGGCCGTCCATCTATTGGTCAACAGCGGAGAGACGGTGAATGCGCTGGACCTGCCCAACCAGAAGTTCATCATCGGGGCAAAGCAGACCGACGCCTACACCACGGGATGCGGCACTCCGCAGCTGCCGCCCTGCGTTCCGGGCGGCCTCAACAGCGCCAACCCGGCGTTTCAGGTCACGGTCGGCGGCGTTACCTACAACACCCTCAATAACATCGTGTTCTCGAACAACCAGCCCGCATTGAAGTCCATCAGTGACAACATCGGCCCGCGGATCGGGGTGGCCTGGACGTTCGCCAAGAATACTGTTCTGCGCGCCGGCTACGGCATCTTCTACGACCCCATTGCGTACCGCAGCCAGTATGCCGAAAACACTCTGCAGGGCTCGATCTGGCCGTGGACGCGCGGTGTCTCCGACACTTTGAACACTGCACCGATGGGAACCGCTGCGACTCCTACCGTAGCGCCCATTTGCAACAGTCTGACCAGTTGCGGCCCGTACGGCGGCTACGCCACTTCCCAGCTCACGGGACTGGCGGGTAGCAATCCGATCGTGGTGGCGCCCACGCCGTGGGGTTCTACTTTCGGCGGGTACACCAATGACCCCAATTACAGCGATCCGCGGTCGCAGCAGTGGAACATCCAGATCGAACGGCAGTTGACCGCCACCAGCATGTTCTCGGTGGGATATGTCGGCAGCCACACACAGCGTCTGGAATGGTGCTGCAAGGCCAATTACCCGCAGGGTGGACCGTTCTGCGAGAGCAATCCGGCGCAAGGATACACCTGTCCAACAACTCCTCTCACCCAGGCGCAGATCGCGCAGAAGGAGTACATGCCGTTTGCGGCACAAGGTTGGAATTACTCCAATTCCACAGGCTTTTCGACTTTCAATGCGTTGGAGGCGCAGTTCCAGCAACGCTTCTCGCATGGGCTGCAGACCGTGGTGGCCTTCACTTTCGAGAAGTGCCTGGGCGATTCGAACGGAGACTTCAACGCCGAGAACGGCTCCGAGGCTGCCCCATATCAGTACTTCTTCAACGGCCACCTCTCCAAAGGCCTTTGCACCTACGACATCCCCAAACTGTTCACCTTCACGGCTGTATACCAGTTGCCCGTGGGACATGGACAGCGCTGGCTGAAGCAGGGAGTTCTCTCCCGGATTCTCGGTAACTGGGAGACCAACTACACATTCCTGGCGCGTTCGGGACAGGCATTCAATCCAAGCTGGGGCGGCGCGAGCAACATCTGTGCATCGGCTACGGCGACCAATTGCGTGCCCGCCACGATTGCCGGAGTGGCCCCCACAAGCACCGATCCCGCCAATCTCTCGAATGCTGCCGGGTCGATTACGGGATACAGCCGGCCGAGCGTGCTACCCGGCTGCCAGATTGCCGTGTCTAACCCCAGCGCGTCGCAGTGGTACAACCCGGCGTGCTTCGTGAGCCCTGCCTCACTGGCAGTGGGTCCCGGGTATGGTTTCGGAGACACGCCAATCGGTTTCCTCCGGACTATGCGTTGGATCAACATGGATGTCGCATTGGTGAAGGACATTCTCATTACCGAAACGAAGAGGCTGCAGTTCCGCGCGGAAGGCTTCAACGTGTTCAATCACATGGTTCTGGCGGCCCCAGGGACGTCGATCGCGCCTTCGTTTTCGAACGGCAGCATCAGTTATGGAACGGCCGGAACGATCACGAACATCGCGAACGTGCCGCGCTCCCTGCAACTTGCCATGAAGTTCATCTTCTGAGGAGTTTGCAGATTCTCTGACGCCCGTCAGTTGCTTGCCACTCATTTGGATGGGCAGGTGCTTGCGCCCGCCCATCCATCAGGAGCCGCTGAAGTTCGAAATCAGTTTTCTTGCCTACCGCCTTTGCCCGCTCCCCGCGCGCCGGAAGGCATACAGGACTCCACCTATCGCCTGGTGGAAGTTTCACCTCGCCGGCGCTGCGGAAGGCTGGATTGTTGTGGCAGCTCACCCATCTCTCCTGGCTCGCGATCACGGGCCTCGCGGCGATATTCCAGCTGTCCACCATGGTCTCGAATCCCTTGCCGCCGTCCTGGAAGCTCTTCATGGCTTTTCGAGCCACTGGATATCGGCTGCCTGCGGTAATGAAATTGATTCGGCGGAGGAATTGGCTGCCGCGCGGAAAGATCTGAAGGAATACGCCTGGTGCCGCGAATTCGCCCGGCAGAGCGGCACGCCGTACGCGATGCATCGCGATTGGCTGGTCTCGCCTGCGGGGCTGCCTTGCAATGCTCCACCGTGGGGCGCGCTGGTGGCGTTCGACCTGAATGACTGCAAGCCCCGCTGGGAAACGCCGATCGGGACGATGGGCGAGGGAGCGCCTCCCGGAGCGATCTGCCTGGGAGGCCCGATGGCGACGGCCGGTCGGTAGTGGCGTTTCGGCTGGAGTGAACGCCACATGGGTCACTCGTAGCGCAAGGCCGAGGAGGGGTCGACCCGGAGGGCGCGGCGCACCGGCGCAATCGAGGCTGCCAGCGCTACCGCCGCAAACAGCAGTAGCCCGGCTCCAAAGCTCACCAGATCGAAGGGCATGAAGCCATAGAGGAGCGTCCGCGCCACCTTCGACGCGCCGGCTGCCAGGGCAACGCCCACGCCGGCGCCGATGCCAACCGGGAATGCATATTGTCCGAGTACGCATTGCAGCACATCGATGCGGCGCGCACCCAACGCGATCCGCACGCCAATCTCTCGCGTTCTCTGCGCCACCGTAAAGGCGAGCAACCCGAAGATACCCAGCAGCGCTAAAAAAGTGGCGATTACACCGAGGGAGACTACTACCGCGACGGTCTTCCGTCTCGTGTCCAATTGGCGATCGATCAGGCCCTGGAAGGTGAAGACCATGGGGATATTGCCGCGCAGTGTAGCCGCGGAGCGGACGACAAACGACATGGATCCCGGATCATTCGCCGCGTGCACCAGGATCGTGGCGTACACCGCATACTTGTCCTCGACGGGCAGGTACGCCTCTACGGATTCCGGATTATTCGTCAGGTTGATTCCGCTATCCTTCACCACGCCCGTGACCGTGCGGTTCCGTTGCCCGATGAGGCAGGTCTTTCCGAGCGGCGACTCGTGCGGCCACAGTCGGCGAGCCGCGGACTGGCTGATCACTACCGCGTCCGGCTCGACCAGGCCGAAGATCCGGCCCTGCAGCAGGGGCAGGCGCATCATCGGGAAATAGGACGGGTCGACTTCATTCATGTAAACCGGCTGGGCGGAGACGTGTTCGATCCAGGAACGCCTCATCGGCGGAATGGTGGCAATCGAGGCGCCGTCGATGCCTGGTAGCTGACGCACACGCGCGGCGACATCGAGCGCCGCCTGGCGGGCCTCGGCAGGAGTGTAGCTATGAAGATAGAAAGACGGGTCGACCAAGGCCATATGAGAGGCGTCGAAGGTGACGTCCGCGGCGAGGGTCTTCTCGACTGCGCGCGTGAAGAAGCTGCTCAAGATCAGCAAGACGCAGCTCGCGGCAACCTGGACGGACACGAGGAACTTGCGCGCCCTGCTCGCGCCGGGGCCCTGTGACACCAGTTGGAAGGCGGGAGCCAGGCCGAAAGCCAACGTTGCCAGGAGACCGAGCCCTGCGCAAGCCAGTACGATCTTCCAGTCTGTGACCACCCGAAGGTTCGGCGGCGCCTCGATGATGCGTAGCAGAAGGCGGGCAGCCAATCTCCCCAACAGCAGCGCCGCGGCCGAGGCCAGGGCAGCGAGCATCAGATTCTCGGTCATCAACTGACGTACCAGCCGCCACCGGCTGGCGCCGAGGGCCAGCCGGATTTCGATTTCCCGCCGGCGGACGAATCCCCGCGCCAACAGCATGTTTCCGAGGTTGGCGCAGGCCGACAGCAAGATCAGAAGAACCAGCAAAACGCAGGTGCCAAGCAGCAGCAACGCCCCCGGCTTGGGGTTCGGTGGAAGCTCGGCAGGTTGGATCTTGAGCCACTCATTCCGATCGCCGGATTGAGGTTCGAGACTTCGCAACTGTGCGGTCAGCGAACGGAATTGCGCTTCGGCGGCTGCGATCGAGGTCCCGGGATTGAGACGCCCGAACAGGAACGTGCGCCTGGTGCCGTAGTCTTCGAGCAGACCGGCGTCGCCCGTGAGATAGGGGTATTGCGAGATCGGCATCCACAGCGAGATAGGCTGCTGGACGAGGCCTCCGAACTCGGACGACGCAATGCCGACTACGTCGACCGGCTTGCCGTTCAGGCGAATGGTCTTTCCGACGATCCCGGGGTCGCTTCCGAAGCGGCTCTGCCAGTAGCCATAACCCAGCACTGCCACCGGCAGGGAACCCCGGTTAGCGTCCTGCTCGTCCAGCAATCGGCCGTAGGCGGCCGTGACCCCAAGCTCCGTGAAGTAGTTTCGACTCACCACGCTGCAATGCGGCAGCGCCTCGGGATCCTGCGCATGGAACACGTCGGGAACGTCCATCTCGGCGATCACCGCGGAAAGCACCGTGTTGTTCCGACGATAAAACTCGATCGCGGGCATGGAGACGCGGTCCTCCGCGCCTTCCGAAGTCACCCGGTAGAACCGGTACAGGGAGTCCGGATCGCGAACTTCCAGACGGTGGAGCAGCGCACTAAAAACCTGGATTTCGGCGAGGTTCACGCCGATCCCGAGGGACAGGACCGCGATGGCGGTCAGCGCAAAGCCCGGCGCGCGGCGAAGCGACCGGGCACCATAGGCCAAGTCCTGACGGAACTGATCGAGCGTGGTCCAGCCCCACTGGTCAGCGGCCTGCTCCTGGAGCAGCAGGGTGCTGCCGAAGTGACGCTGCCGGTCGGCCGGCATCATTTCCCGATGGGCGGCCATCTCTTCGGCAAGTTCCTGTTGCAACCTGTCGCGATGGAACCAGGCCGAGAGGCGTCGAGCGAGTTTGCGCATATCAGGCGGTCCTCAGAATGGCTTGGATAGCAGCGGTGGTCTGCTCGTAAGCTGCGATTTCGCGCTGGAGCTGCTTCGCGCCTTCGCGGGTCAGGGTGTAGAAGCGGACTCGCCGGCCGGTTTCGGAAACGCCCGCTTCCGCAGTCACCCAGCCTTCCAGCAGCATGCGTTGAAGGGTCGGATAGAGAGAGCCCTCCTCCGCCTCCAGGACCGAATTGGAAAGCGCGCGGATGCGTTGGGCGATGGCGTACCCATGCAGGGGCGTGCCGCGGAGCACGCGCAACACGAGCATCGCCAACGTCCCCGGAGGCATAGGAAGCCGAGGCATAGCCTATTTATATATAACGGAGGTTGAGGATGTCAACTTAAATGAGGGAACGGAGTGTCACTTTCTGAATGATTTGGCATAAAATCTTCGGCGCTATTTGGTATAAGAATCTGGTTGTAGACCAGAAAAGGTGTTTCTGGAAGCTGCATCGCGGCTGTGCGGTTTTGGCGGCATAGGTTCCAGAACACCCACGCTGCTTTCTATTTGCCGGCGCCGAAGTCCACCGTAGAGGTGACGGCAAACCTACCGAAAGCGCGAAACTCGGTGTCGTTCTTAAGAGAGTTTTGGCCATCGAGTTCCATCTCCGAGCGTACGGGCAGCAGATAGGGAGTGCCTCCCACGTCGACCAGGTCAAAGTCCACCGCGGTCGACGCGCGGGTCAACTGTATGGCCGCTGGAATGTGGTCCGCCGTGTAATCGAAATGGAGCACGTCGCCCGTTTCGCTATCGATCGCTACGGTTCCGTGAAAGCCCACAACGGCGCGCTGGACCTCGCCACCGCGTGCTCCGTGTTCCACGAAGTACTGCGAATGGTCCACCGCGACCGTATAACCGTAGACTGCGACGCGATGATTGCGTACCTTCTTCCAGCTTTCCCAGTGGAACGACGCCTGTACATCGGGTTCGAAAATGTGCCGGAACATTCCGCCGAATTCGCCCGTCGTTGTGACCCCAATGTCCAGGCTATCGTACCGCAGCCTTGTGGGCATGCCGTCGACCAGTTCCAGCTTATGGTGTTCCTTCTGCTGAGAGAAGCTCAACCTCACGGTGAGCTTGTCGATCGGGGCCCAGTCCGTGCTGGAAGTTGGGTTCGGCTCGCCGCGGAGCCGAAACCGGTTGGTCGTCTGCAACCGATAGCGATGGATGACCTCGGTGCAGACGAAGTCGGGCAGCGATCTCGCGTATGCCAGCGCCTTCTCGCGGCCTTTCTCGAGGATAGCCGATGCGTCCGGAGGAGCGGAAGCCCTTTTGGCGAGCGCCGGAGGGGCGGCCGTTCGCGTCGTAGTCGTTTCGGGGATCTCTACCGAGCCGTTTTGTGCGGTCATCATCCCCCCTTCATTATCGCGCGCCACCAGGCGGATCACGTATGTCCCAGGGGCCACCTTGAACTCCGCGCGCGACGGAACGGGAGCGCTCTCGCGACTACGCAGGACTTCATCCACCAGACGAAGGCTCACGTTGTTCTGGACGCCTTCGATATAGTTGCCATTGCGATCGAATAGCGCCGAGACCACCTCGATCTCATTGGCATCCTTACCGCCGGCCTGGCGGAAATGGAGCTTGGCGACATCGATGATCGACACCACGGTGAGCTTCGTCTGAGTGTCGCTGATCTTCTCCGACTCCGTGGTCATCACGATGGGGATGTCGTGAATTTCCTCCTGCGAGAAAACGGCCCTGCGAATTTCTTCCTTGAAGTCTTCGGCGCCGGTGACAACGTGATCGGGGGCGAAGTAGCCGTGGCGGGCCTGCACTTCGAAGCCGCGTTCGTCCTTCAGTTTGACCTTCAAGGCGTGGAACTTGCCGTTGGGATTGAGGCTCCCGGGCGAGAATCCGAGCATATACGTGACCTCGGGGGCTTCGGCGACGCTCGCGAATCCCTCTTCGAGCCCGTTGGTGTTGTGGATGAACTTACCGCCGGTTCCGTCAGCCACTTCCCACAGAAAGTCGGACCGCACCGCTTCCGCCAGGGGATTGAGCGGTGCGCCGCCCGGAGACGCGACTAGACCGCGGGCATCCATAGTACTAATAAGGACCCGCGAGCGGATTGCCCGATCGATCAGGGCGCCGGTCTCAGCAAGCAGCGATGACGGGCGGACAAAACCGGACGATGCGATAACCAGAATGCGCTGCCCGGGCTTTTCCGACATGGCGCGGACCACGTTTGTCATCGTCCCTAACGCGATTCTCGCGTTGATTTCGACGGCATCCAGTACGATTCGAGCCGCGCGTCTTGCCAGAGCTAGCCCTTGCGAGAGATCCTGCGCGCATCGCGCGGCGACGGCCTCCTCTCCCTTCTTCTGGAGCAATTCCCCATCGCCCAAGTCGGCAATGCGATAGGCCTGCACGTCCGACATGCCCGGGCATGTAGGGGGCGGGGGAAACGGATGAGGCGTGATTTTCAGGGCTCTGGCGTTGAGCTTGTACTGGTCGCCGGTAAAGTCGAGAGCGTTCTGGCCCGATGTGGTGAAGATGGCGGCGCGGTCGCCGGGCTGCAGCCGGGTGGCGATGAATTTCTGGAGTTGGCTGCGCGTATAGGAGATATCCGCGAACTTCGTGTTCACGTCATCGATGAAAATCCCGATGAAGCGATCGGGCGCGATGACGGGAGGCTGGCCGGGCCGCGCTACCGGCGTCCTGCCGGCCATTGGAATCGGCGGAAGGGCCTTTCCACCCGATTTCTCTATTGAGAAACTGGAAATGACTTGCGGCTTCCCCTGGTCGAAAAGCTCAAAGTCTTCCTGATGCAGCGTGGCGACCGTCTTGCCCTTCTTGTCGCGCACCACTACCGGAACCATGATCAGGCTGACTTTGGTCTTGAAGACGAGGGGCTGGTCCCGCGCACCGGCGTCGGGCGTGAGGGTAGCCTGCGCGCGGGCGGCGAGCGCAATCGCACAGAACGAAATCCCTAGGGCAAGAGCTCGACGGAATGCGAACATGGCCCCCCCGGTAATACGCGATTCGGACCGATTATATCAGGCACGCACCCATATATTCGCGTCAGAGTCGCGTAAGAAGTAGCGCGCCGTCCGAAAGTGCGTTTGAAGTCGAAGCAGCATTCCCGATAAGCTCCCATAAGCAAAGCGCTTGCCGTACGCCCCGGCCCCCTGTTTCCACTCCTTGGGAGCGTCCATCTCCTGCAGGATTCCGGCGTAGGCAGCCACACCCACAAGTTCCAATGGCCCGTAGGTGCCTTCCGCGTGAAGGTACAACATTTCGGTCACGCTCAGTGGAGGCGGGGTCTGGCAGAAACCGGCGACAGGAATCGCGGCTCCCATCAGGGTCATGACTAAAATGGAGGGCGACCTGATTCTGCCCGTCCTCAAGCGCCGAGATCGCCGCGAACTCGGCAGGGCCCTCCGGCGCGAAGTCGGTCTGCGAGGTCATGTCAGGCCGGAAATGATCGCCGAAGGATGAGGGGCCGACTGTCCGGCTCATACCGAGATTGCCATTCGGATCCTGAAAGCGTCGCTGGATTAACTGATCTAGCCGGTCAATCAGACGGAGATCTAGGACTGCGGGGATCCCCCCGAACAGAGCCGCGGCGGCGACAACGGCCGAACCGGCCGCCCATAGAGGTGCTCGTTTTTAGATCCGTTTTCATTGGCTTTCCCCATTCCTGTTTGAGCGTCTTCCGGCTCAAGCGCGAAGCTCTGGTGCTCATTGACGAAATGACGCCAGGGGAGCAGCCCTTTCAAGATTTTTCAAAACGCTTTTTACCCCGCGCTTTTTCAGGAGTCCAGGTGAGGCAGGGGACGAGGGGGCGCATCCAGGGCAGCCATAAAGGCATTCGACTGTGTGGCGTTGAGACCAAGCTGCCGCCGATCGGCAAGGGCTTTGTCTGCATGCCACAGCGCGCCCTGAACACGAATTCACTGACCGCCCGATGCGCAACGGCGGCAGCGGATTGCGGTGTGCGCTTCGCATCAGCGGGTAACCCGGAGATCTGGTTTTTACCCCGCCTGGTACGTGCCGGCATCTTACGATTCGTAGTCTTGCGGGATGACTGCCAGACAATGGCAAGACAAGTTCAGATTACTAAATCGATCTGACTGGCATCGAGACGATATCGTCGATCTGGATGGCCTCTTTCACCACGAAAGGCTCTCCGTACTTCACGCCGATCTGATTGCCGTAAAACCGCGCGATCGCGCCTAGCCGGTCTCGTATCTCCTGCTCGTTCGGAAATAATGTGCCGCCCTCCGCCGTTTCACCGTACTGCGAAACGTAGCTCAGCAGCGCCGTCATGCGGCGCTCGAATTGCGCGCTGATGTCGACGATGAAAGACGGCTTCACGTCGGCATACAGGCTGGAATACAGGATCTTCTGGGGCCTGTGCGGCTCCGAATATTCGTCCAGTTTCTTCAATCCCGCCAGGAAACACGCTTCGAAGGCGATTTCACCGCAGCGATAGTGATCGGGGTGACGCGCCTCCCAATACGGGACGATCACCACGCGCGGCTTCAACTCGCGAATGCGAACTGCCAGCGTCATCCGCGCCGTCAGCGTATTCTCCAGGCGCGCATCGGGCATGTACTGATTGCCGCGCCAGTGCAGCTTCAAATGCTTCGCCGCCGCCTCCGACTCCGCAACCCGCTGCTCCGGAGTCCCACGCGTCCCCATATCGCCGGCCGTCAGATCGAGGACTCCGGTCCGATAGCCCATGTCCGCCATCCGAATCAGCGTGCCGCCGCAGGTCTGCTCCACATCGTCTGGATGCGCGGCAATCGCCAAAACATCCAGATTCATACACGCGCCGCCAGTCTTTTCAGGAATTCTTTCATATCCACTCTGTACTTGAAGGCCTTCCGCTGATTGATCGCGATCACCGGCACTTCGTCATTGTATAGTGCGCGCAACGCGGGGTCGGCATCGATATCGAACTCTTCGTAGTCAAAATCGGCGCGGCGGCGGGCGTCCATCAGTACCTGCTTGGCATCGTCGCAGAGGCAGCAGCCCACGCGCGTGTACAACGTAACTTTGGGCTTCATCGCCAGTAGAGATCGCGGCGGCTCGAATAGCGCTGGCGCGCCCCCATCAGGTTCACCAGCACGATGCCCGAGATAAAGCCGCCCACGTGAGCGAAGAACGCCGTGCCGCCCTGGCTCACTTGCGTATCGCCGAGCGAGCCCACGCCGCTGAAAAGCTGGATCGCGAACCAGTAGATCAGCATCACCCATGCCGGAACATCCAGGAACAAGATGAAGAAGACGAAGACTGCGGTGCGGATCCGCGAACTCGGAAACTTCACCAGGTACGCGCCCATCACGCCGGCAATTGCGCCGCTCGCGCCCACCATCGGTACCCGCGAGTAGTAGTTGAACACCACCTGCGTCAGCGCCGCGACAACTCCGCACAGCAGATAGAACACCAGGTATTTGCCATGGCCAAGAATGTCCTCGATGTTGTCTCCGAAAATCCAGAGAAACCACATATTCCCCAGCACGTGCATCCAGCCGCCGTGCAGAAACATCGAGGTCAGAATGTTGGCGTATTGAAAATGATCCGGCACCAGCCCGTAAGTCGCGATGAAGGCATTCTGCGTGTACGGATCGAGCGAGGCTTCGTAGAGAAATACCAGCAGGTTGATCACGATGATCAACACCGTAACCACTGGTTTGGAATAGCTGGGCTGTGTGTCGCGTAGCGGAAACATTCAGGTACGGGAGGCCGCCCGTTCCGCGACCTCCTGGTGCGACCTTCTCTCGCCCCTGGCGATCAGGGCTCGTATCTCATCCAGGCCGCGCAACCCGCCACGGGCACCGATCGCCGTGCAATTGAGCGCCGCCATGGCGTTGGAAAATTCCAGGGCTTCACCCATTGGCATGCCCTGCAAAACAGCATAGCAGAACGCCCCGTGAAACACGTCCCCCGCGCCGGTGGTATCCACACAGTTGACGACAAACGCCGGCGAATAGTAGAAGCGTCCTCCGCTGCGTGCCAACGCCCCGTGCGCCCCCAACGTCATGGCCGCCACTTTCATCCCGTATTCGATCTGGATAGTCTCGAGCGCCTCGAACGGATCGTTGACACCCGTCCATGCCGCGGGGAATTCGGAGCTGGCAATCAGGTAGTCGACATAGGGCAGCACGCGGTCGAAGCCGTGATAGATCGTATCCACGTCGACCGTGACCGGGATGCCGTGAGTGCGTGCAATGGCCGCCGCGCGTGCGGCAGCCCGAGTGTCGAAGCCGTCGATGTGCAGAAGCCGCGCGCCGGCGATCTGTTCGGGCGCGATCCGCTCCGGGTCGATGCGCAGGCAGTCGTCATGCCGCCAAAGAACGGTGCGCTCCCCAGTCGACCGGTCGATGATGATGTAGGCCGACTGGTTCGGACAATTCTTGCAGAACTGCACGTGGTCCAGATTGATGCCGGTGCCGCGCAGACTCTCGATCTGAATCCTTCCCCGCTCATCGTCGCCGATGGCCCCGATGTACTTCGCGCGCAGTCCCAGGCGTGCGCAGGCGACCATGGCGCTGGCCACCTGGCCGCCGGGGCTCAGAATCTCATCGTGAAACGGCACCTTGCCGGCGTACGCGGGGAAATGCTGCACCACGAGGAGCGTATCGGTAGCGTTCAGCCCGACGCCCACAATATCGAATTCGGCCATGAAGGACTGTTGTAACACGGGGAGTGTGGGGTGGCCAATGCAAATCCTGGCGTACCAAATGTGGGGCGGCTCCAGGCGGCTACTTCACGCTCTTGCCCGCGCTTTTGCCGAGCCGCGCTCGCAGCCCCTCGTAGATGCGATAGCTCGCGCTGCCGGGGAAGGCGCGCCCGCTCTTCACCATGACCTCCAGAATCGCCAGCGCCTTCTCGGGCGACCGTTCTGCCATCACGTACGAAAACGCCATCTCCGCCTGCGCCGCCTTCTTTTCGCTGTCCTTGGTCTTCCAGGTCGCCTTCGCGAATCCCGCCAGCACCTTATCTACGACGGGGTCTTGGGCAATCAATGCCGCCCAAATCAGCAACCGCAGCACATTGCGGCCGGTCACCGTGAGCCGCAGTGCTTCGCCCGCGCCGAAGGGCGCAAACCAGTCCGTGAACCGCCGCCGGAACAGCGCTGCCCCAATCTTCGGAAAGGCAGCCTGCGCCGGCTGGAACCATTTCTTAGTCGGCTTCTCCGTGATCGTGAAGGTCGCCTCATCCAGCAACGCAATCCACGCCGCGCGCTCCTGTTCGTCCATCGAGCGTAGATCGCTCCGCACGCGCTCGCCCCAGCACGCATCCAGCTTGATTGGCAGCACGTCTTCGAACCACAGGAACCACTCCGCCTTGGCTCGGTACTGATTGTCGGTATGCGAAGTCCCCAGCGTCGAAATCCACTCGCGGAACGCCTGCGCCAGTTCCACGTTCCATCCGTGCTCCGCCACATGCTTCTGGCACAATTCGAAGACCTTCCAGCGCCCCGGACTACCTTGGATGACTCCCACCAGCGACTTCGACGGCACACGCCGAATCCGTTTGAGCGACCTCGGCGCGAGCCCCTGATCGCATCCGAAACCCCAGAAACACTGCTTCCACGCGTTCACCAGATCAGTCGAATACTCTTTCTCGCGCCCGTGGATCCACTCCCACCGGTTCACCGCCGCCTGATTCAGGCCCACGGGATCTGAAGAGAACTGGCGGAGAATGTCCCGGGTGATGGAATCGAGTGAGGCACGGACGTCCGGTCCGGCGTCAAACCATGGGTGCTTCGCGCTCAGCTGCGCGGCGAGCAGTTTGATCGCCGGGGTCCGCTCCGCCTCGGGGATGGATCCCATTGCCGCCAGGTGGCTCGACACTGTGGGATGTACGTATGGCCCCCGCGCCACCGCCAGCGCGCTCAATTGCAGAAGCTCTTCGATGCGCCGCTGGTGCGGCTCGAGTGCCGGCACCGTGTCCCACCGGTAGCCATCGATTCCAATACCGCGCGCCTCGCCCACGAATGCCTCGAGCGCGGCTTCGTACTCGCGGCGCACATCTTCGGTCGCGGTCACGGGGTTCATGGCCAGCGCCTCCAGGCAGGCGAAGCAGCGATCCTTGGGACGGCGGGCCAGAATCCACAGGTAGGTTTCGATCCACCCTGCATCGCTCGCGCGGCGCCAGGGAGCGCAGGCCACGGCATACAAGAGGTCATCGCAGGCCTGGCCTTCGAGCCGCTGAATGAGCAGCAGAACATGACGGAAGATGACCGTGCCCGCTGGCGAAAGCGCCGTCCCCTCCTTGAGAAGCGCGATCCAGCGCCGCAGGGCGGCCTCCTGACGCCCGGACCCCAGTTCCTTTAATGTCGACCGGCATGACGTACTTGGTTCGCAGGCACCCGCGGCCTGTTGATTCCTGCCGTCGAAGGCAGCGAGCCACAGAGCCCGCAGTTCCGAATCCATGTTCTGGATGTCGCGGCGTACGCCGGCGGTCCAGCACGGTTCCGCGGGCGTCAGCGCCGCCTCCGACCGGAAGAATGGCCAGACAAAGCGTTGCCACGCGGTGGTGGTCTTGTGGATCTGCTGTGCGTGCGCGAGCAGTTCTCGCAGCGCCTCCGCCGTGTCGCCGGCGAGCGGCCCGGATTTCTCCAAGCCCTTGGCGAACGTCCCCATACGGTCCAGGTAGTCGAAGATGGCCGGCATCTGGATGCAATCGGCATGCCGTGCCAGAGAGGCGAACACCTCGCCGGTGGGCTGTTTGAGATCGCGCAAAAGCAGTGCGGCCATGTCGCTCAGATGGTTCCTGTGTTCCCGAACGGCATCGCCCCGTGTGGTTTGCCAGCGAAGACGCCGGAGCACTGGCGCCAACCAGACTTGAGGCTTGCCCTTCAGAGTCTCGGGATACAGAGCCTCTTTGGATGGCATATCCCGCTGGCGCGCGAGCAAATCGAGGCCGCTCCTCGTGGCCCCTGCAGGATATTTCTTCCGGAAAGCCGCGTAAAGCCGCTGGGCATTATCCAGGTCATGGCTGATCAGCATCTGGACCCGGAAATCCCCGTCGCCACTCTCAAACAGAAACCCGTCCGGCATAAGAACGGCAGTATAACTCTGCTTCCCGGCTAATTCGATGATTACCAACGGTATGGGAGGACGGTAGTAAGTACTTCGAGTCGGCTAAACGACAGCCCGGACAATCAGTTTCAGCCTCAGAAGTTGTGAACACCCCGAAGCGTAGTAGGGCGCTCGGACGAGCCGCGGCGGTGAGAAGCTGTGAAAAATCGGGGACATCGCTTGCTCACGCGCGCGGCTCGCAAGCGCACGTATGGCGCAAATGTATCTGGGTAGGTTGCGAGCGGCGGCGGTGAGAAGCTGTGAAAAATCGGGGACATCGCTTGCTGACGCGCGCGGCTCGCAAGCGCACGTATCGCGCAAAGGTATCTGGGGTAGGTTACGAGCCGCGACGGTGACGGAGCGGTGAAAAATCCGGGACATCGCTTGCTGACGCGCGCGGCTCGCAAGCGCACGTATCGCGCGAACGTATCTGGGTAGGTTACGAGCCGCGACGGTGACGGAGCGGAGCCGATTGCGCGCCTCCCTTCCACTTCCAGGTCAACCAGAGTGGATTGTGCCGCACGAGTTGCATCTGCTAACTCTCGTCCGTTCGGGAATAGCGGCGGGCCCGCGCCAGTATGCGAGACAGGAGATATCAGAAATCGATGCACTGGAAACTGCTACTTACTGCCGGCCTCGGCCTCGCGTCACCTCTGGCGAGCGTCCTGGCGCAGACCACGACCCCCACGACACCCATCGAACATGTAGTCGTGATCTTTCAGGAGAACGTGTCGTTCGATCATTACTTCGCCACCTATCCCGTTGCCGCGAACCCCGGCGGACAGCCCGTTTTCGTACCGCAGAACATCGGCGGACACCCGACTCCAACCGTCAACGGGTTGATCGGCCCGCTGATGACTCACAACCCCAACTCCACTCAGCCGTTCCGGCTCGACCGGACGCAGGCCGTCATCTGCGACCAGGATCACGACTACACCGCCGAGCAGAAGGCCATGGATGGCGGAGCGATGGACCAGTTCGTCAACAACCTGGGACAGACCGCGGCGAATTGCAACGATGCGGGCAAAGGTAAGGGGCTGGTGATGGGCTTTTACGACGGCAACACGGTCACGGCTCTTTGGAATTACGCGCAGTACTTCGCGCTCAGCGACAACTTCTTCAGCACCGAGTTCGGGCCTTCCACTCTCGGCCATCTGAACCTGGTCTCGGGTCAGACTAACGGCGTGACCGTGGTCCGCGACACCGGAACGGCCGCGTCGGTAATTCGCAACGGCACGCTCATCGGAGATATCCGCCCGGCGCTCGACGACTGTTCGGCCGCAACCGCAAACACCGTGACCATGTCGGGCCCCAATGTGGGCGATCTGCTGAATCAGAAGAAGGTCACCTGGGGATGGTTTGCGGGCGGATTCGCTCCCAGTTCGCGCAACGCCGATGGAACCGCCGTGTGCAACACCCAGCACACCCTGTTCGATGGATCGGCCCCGGTAGCCGACTACGTAGCCAATCACGAGCCGTTCCAGTTCTATCAATCCACGGCGAATCCGCACCATATGCCCGCGACCTCGGTCGCCATGATCGGCCAGACCGACCAGGCCAATCACCAGTACGACATCAGCGATTTCTTCAAAGCGCTAGACGCGGGCAACCTGCCAGCGGTGAGTTTCCTCAAGGCGCCGGCCTATGAGGATGGGCATGCCGGGTATTCCGATCCACTGGATGAGCAGACTTTTCTGGTGACGACGATCAACCGGCTCCAGGAGTCTGCCTACTGGAAAAGCACTGCGGTGATCATTACGTGGGATGACTCCGACGGACTCTACGATCACGCGATGCCTCCCATCGTGAGCGGCTCCGCCACGGACGCAGATGCGCTGAACGGGCAGGGCGCCTGCGGAGCCCAGCCCTCCAACGCACCTACCGGACGCTGCGGATACGGCCAGCGCCTGCCGTTATTGGTGGTGTCGCACTTCGCCCGGGTCAACTACGTAGACCATGCGATCACCGACCAGACCTCGATCCTGCGCTTCATTGAAGACAACTGGAACCTGGGACAAATCGGCGGAACGTCATTCGACGCGATGGCGGGCTCCATCAAGACGATGTTCGACTTCGAAAACGGCGGCACCGCTCGTAAGTTGCTGCTCGAGCCAACCAGCGGACTGCCTCAGTAACCGAGGCCTACCGTCCCACCGACGCCATTACGCGGGCTTCCTGCTCGCGTTGGCGTCGTTTGCGCATGTGCACACCGATGCCGGTCAGACCCATGCTGACGACCGCACCGGCGAAGCCCATGAACATATCCTTGTGAGTGTCCCACGGGTCGCCCTGTAATCCGAGAAAGGCTTCGCCGGCGTCGGGAGAAGCGATTACCGCCACCACGGCCTCTATGATCTCGTAAGCGGCGCCCAGTCCCAAAGCAAACACCACCGGGATCCACAGGTTCCAAAAGCCTCGCAGATTGGCCTTGCGCAGCAGCATCTCGCGCAGGGGATAGGCTACCAGCAGCCCGAACCCGAAGTGCACCACGCGGTCGAAGTCGTTGCGGGTGGAGTGTGTGATCACCTTCATCCATTCCCCGGCAGGCACGCTGCCGTAGATGCTGTGGGCGCCCCACTCATGCATGGAGAGGTAGACGAAGAGCAGCAGATACGATAGCTCAGATAAGGCCAGGGCGCGATAGGTGGCGGCCAGTGCGCCAATCAGCGCGAAGACCAGCATATTCTCCAGGAGCCAGTCCGCCACCATCCTCGGATGAATCGCGGAGAGTACAAACACGATGGAAAACAGGAGTAGCAGAACATGCAGGAAACGATTCGACCGGAAGGGGACATTGCCGGCGGTTGATGCAGTGGTCATTTGAGGCAATGCCTTATGATAGCGAACCGCTCCTCATCGCAAAAAACGGCGGAGCCTCTCCAACTCCGCCTCCAACTCGCGCTTGAAGGCGCGATCACGCGGCGGGCCCGATCCCACATACCCAAAATCGCTCCTCAGTTCTCCATTTTCCATGACAAGATTTCCCCATCCGATCACTCGATCTCGCCAGAGGATCGGCATCGCATAGTAGCCCATCTTGCGCTTATGTGCCGGCGTATAGGCTTCGAACCGGTAAACCCATCCCCACAACAGCTCGAAGCGGTCGCGGTCCCACACCATCGGATCGAACGGTGTCAACAAACGCACGCCTTCGGGTGCGGCGACGCCAGCCAAATCTTCTCCTGCGGGCCAATACCAGTCCACGCCATCCACTCGCGCGGACGCCAGCCTTGCCTTCGCCCGCATCAGGGCTTTCTTCAAGTCAGGCTGCCACTGCGGCGCCGCATACTTGAGGCGGCGGACCAGGTCGGCCAGACAGGATCCCGGCAGAGGCGCATAAATTCCTAAGGCGGCGTCCACCAGCGCGTCGAGGCGAGCCTGGCATTCCGCCTCAGTATCCGGCGCAGGCCGCTGCTGGTGTACGGCGTAGATGCGGATGCCGGCCTCGCGCCGCACCACGCGCAGCAGTCCGCGATAGTGCATCTTGCCCATCAGATGCGTGGTCGCGTTCGAAGTTCCGCCCCAGTAGTTCTTTACCTTGCCGTGCGCGAAGTGCGCATCGACATCGCGCGGGTGGACAGCCCCGCGCTCCTGGATGAATTCGAGCAGCAGCCGTGCCTTTTTTCGTTGCGCGGCAGGCCACTTGACGAGTCCTTCAGCAGGCTCACCGACTTCCGACCGTGGATGCATCAATGCCTGCAGCGACCTGGTCACGAAGCCGTAGACTACGAAGAAATCCTCTTCGATGCCTAGTTCTTCGTAACATCGCGCCAGATCGCCCGCGCGGTAGTCCTGGACGCGGAGGCGCAGCGTCAGATCCTGCGCTCGTGCAGGAGCGCGGATCGGGTCGGCCTGGACGAAGCTTACGCGCTCGATGGCAGCTTCCAGGTTCGTGGGCGACGCGAGGCTCCGCGCCACGGCGAAGCGTCGCAAATCATTCAACTCAACTTTCATGACACGCCGATCTCACCCAAAATCAATCTTACAATCCCCCTTGACACGCGGATTCGATGATGCTAATTTTCTAGCATGATGCTAAAAATTCAGCAGGAGGCCGGCCGGTGAGCGTGGGAGCCCTGAGCCGCCGGGAACGGCAGATCATGGACATTCTCTACCAGCGAGGCAAAGCGTCCGCCTCGGACGTGCGCGAGGCGATGGAGGATGCGCCTGGTTATTCCGCGGTGCGCGCCATGTTGCGAGTGCTGGAAGAGAAGGGACACGTCAAACACCAGGCGGAGGGCCTGAAGTACGTGTATGTGCCGGTGGTGGCGCGCGAGAAGGCCAAACGATCGGCAGTGAAGCATCTGCTGGATACCTTCTTTGCGGGTTCGCCGGAGCAGATTGTGGCGGCGCTTCTCGATGTCTCGGCGACTAAGCTGACGCGCGAGGAACTTGACCGCATGTCGGAAATGATCGAGAAGGCCAAGCGAGAGGAGAACTGAGATGTCAGGCTGGAACGAGTCGGTGTGGTTTTCGATGTTCCTGGGAGCGGCGCTCAAAAGCACGATCGTGCTGGGGGCTGCGTGGATTCTGGCGTTGCTGCTACGGGGCCGCTCGGCAGCGGCCCGCCACCTGGTGTGGACGGCGGCTGCGGCCGCAGTGCTGGCCTTGCCCCTGTTGACGCTGGCGTTACCGGCACTGCGGGTGCCGGTTTCCAGCGAGACGCTACCGGCCAATACAAGCCTGGTTTTCCGGGCGATCGGCATCGCGGGCGTTGATGATTCCTCGGTTCCCGTCACATCCCCCGCTCCGCCCCACGCGGCGGCCTCCCAGGCCGCATTCCGGCGGGATACGCGATTCTGGCTCCTGATGATCTGGGCCGCTGGCGCGGCAGCATCTCTTCTCAAGATGTCGGTCTCCTACGTGGCGCTCTGGCGGATGCGCCGCCATTCCCTGCCGCTCGACGACTGCGGGCTTACTTCGAGTTTGGCGAAGTCCCTCGAGATCGAGCAGCCTGTGCCGGTCTTCGAGACCGCGTCAGGCGGCATGCCCATGACCTTCGGATTCCTTCGCCCCGCGGTGTTCATGCCCTCCGACTGCGTCGCGTGGACCGAAGAGCGCCGCCGTGTCGTGCTGCTGCATGAACTGGCGCACGTCCGGCGCGGCGATGCGGCGACTCATCTGCTGGCACGCACCGCCTTGAGCCTCAACTGGTGGAACCCGCTCGCCTGGATAGCCTGGCGCGAGTTCCTCAAGGAGCGGGAACGTGCGACCGACGACCTGGTGCTGCGCGCCGGCGCCCGCGCGTCCGAATATGCCAGCCATCTACTGGAGGTGGCCCGTTCGATGCACACCACCGCCTTGGGCAGTTCCGCCGCCGTAGCCATGGCTCGCAGGTCGCAACTGGAAGGACGCCTGCTTGCGATCCTCGATTCACGCGTCAATCGCACCCCCATCGCAGGAGCCGGGACCCCGGCTCTGATCGCGATGCTCGCCGTATTGCTGGTGGCGCCGTTCGCGGCCGTGCGCGCGCAGGATCCCGTGCCGGCACCACCCGTCGCGCCAGAAATCGATGCCACCATTCGTGCGGCGAATGCGCAGAAGAATCACGAAATCCTGGAGTATGCCGCGGCGGCCTACGAGAAGCTGCGGAATTATGACACCGCGCAAACCCTGCTGGAGTCCGCGTTGACCATTCGCGGAGAGGTATCGGGCCAACAGAGCGCGGCCTATGCGGCCGGCCTGGTGAAGCTGGGCGACCTGGAAGCCAAGCGCAATCGGCCGGTGGATGCAGCCAACTTCTACACCAAGGCCGTATCGCTCGGAGATCGTCCGGAGGTTGCTCCGGCGTTGGTATATCTGGGAATGCGCGCGTACGGCAAGAAGGACTATGCCCAAGCCACCGACCTTTTGCAGCGTGCCATCAACGTAGCGCCGTCGGGGCCTGAAGCCGGGCGTGCCTATACGTGGATGGCCGCCGTTCGCGAAGCACAGGCGGGCGGGGCTGCGGCTCCTCTTCCGACATTCCAAACCACCACGGTCTACAACACCACGACCCAGAAGTACGACCTTCTCACATCCGCGGAAGTGGAGTCTCTGCTGCAGAAAGCACTGACGGCCGAACCTCCAGATTCGCTGGATACGGCGGTCACTCTCGAGTTGTATGCCCGCTTCCTGCGCAACCAGGATCGCCAGGGAGAAGCTACCCCGATCGCCAATCGCGCCGCGGAGATTCGACGGCAAAGCATTGCTGCCGATCCGAGTCTGAACAGTGCCACACTTCGTTCGACTACGGCCGTGAAGGTGGGCGGCGGAATCAGTGCCCCAGTCGTACTTTCTAAGACTGATCCCGCCTACACCGAAGAGGCTCGCGCGGCAAAGTACCAGGGAACCGTGCTTCTGGGAGTCGAAATTGGCCCCGACGGAAAGGCGCAAAACGTCCAAGTGGTTCGCAGTCTGGGGCTGGGACTCGACGAAAAGGCTATCGAGGCCGTGAAACAATGGCGATTTAAGCCCGGCATGAAAGATGGCCAACCCGTGACCGTCCAGGCCAACATCGAAGTCAACTTCCGCCTCCTCTAACACTCCCGTGTCACTCTTCCGTGATGTTTTCATCGGGCTGCGGACGTTGCGCCGCAGCCCCTGGTTCAGCCTCGTCTCGGTTTTCACTCTGGCCCTAGGAATCGGTGCGAATACCGCGCTGTTCAGCGTCGTCCACGCGGTGCTGCTGCGCTCTTTTGGGTATGCCGACCCTGGCCGCCTGGTGCAGATTTCAGGAACCAACAAGCAGGGGCAAGCCACTGGAGTCTCGATCCCGGATTTACGGACCTTTCAGACGGAGGGGAGTTCGTTTCGTCAAATCGGGACCTCCCGGCTGCAGACGTTCACATTGCTCGGACCGCACGAGCCCGAGAATCTTTACGGCCAACTGGTCTCCGCGGAGTGTTTCGCAACGCTCGGCGCTTCTCCGCTGCTCGGACGGACCTTTGCCGAGGGAGATTTCGAATCCGGCGCGCCGGCCGTAGCGATCATCGCCCACCGACTCTGGCAGGGCAGCTTTGCAGGCGACTCGGCAATCGTGGGGCGGCGCATCCTGTTGAACGGCGCGGAATATTCGGTGATCGGCGTGATGCGTCCGGAATTCCAGTACCCGCATCCTGTATTTCAGGTGTGGACGCCGTTGCAATTCACACCCGCCGATCTATCCAACCGCAACCTCCACACCTATACGCTGATCGGCCGTTTGAAGCCGGGCGTCACACGGGAAGCCGCACAATCCGAATTGCGCGGCATTTCCGAATCGCTGGCCAATGAATTTCCCGCAACCAATACAGGCTGGAAAGCTACGGTGCAACCGGTAAACGAACAGCTCGTGGGCAACCTTCGGACGGTGCTGTTCGCCCTCCTGGGGGCGGTCGGTTTTGTCCTGCTCATCGCATGCATGAACGTCGCCAATCTCATGATGGCGCGCGGCATGGAACGTTCCCGCGAGATGGCGGTGCGCACGGCGTTGGGCGCGTCGCGCACGAGATTGCTGATGCAGTTGCTCGTCGAGAGCCTTTGGATCGCATTGACTGGCGGCGGACTGGGCGTGCTCTTCGCCCACGGATGGCTGCGCGGCCTGCTGGCGATGCTGCCTTCGCGGACCATCGCGATTCTTCCAGGCGCCGAGCAGGCGAGTCTGAACGGCACGGTGCTGGCGGTTTCGATCGCCGCCACCATCGTCACAGGAATCCTTTCCGGCCTGCTGCCCGCGTGGCAAATCTCACGGCCGAATATCGAGGAGTCGCTCAAAGAAGGAAGCCGGTCGAACACGGACAGTTTGGGGCGCAGGCGGCTTTTGGCCGGCCTCATCGCGCTCGAAACGGCGCTCTCCGTGATCCTTTTGGCCGGCGCAGGGCTGCTGATTCGCAGCTTTGCCAACCTGCTCGACGTCCACCTGGGCTTTCAGCCGGAGCATGTCCTGAGCTTGCAGATCCCGTCGGAGTGGGTCTCGCTCACGCAGCGCAACGACCCCGGCGAGAACCAGCGGAAGATGCAGTATTTCCACGACATTGTCGGGAAGGTACAGGCGATTCCGGGCGTCAGCGCGGCGGGGTTGGTGACGGTGCTGCCGCTGGGTTCGGTGCAGATCAACACGCGCATCTTCATCGAAGGCCGCCCGGCTCCAGGCCCAGGGGAAGATTTGCGCGTCGCCTATCGCGCCATCAGTCCCGACTACTTCCGCACCATGGGAATCCCGCTGCTGCGCGGGCGCGCTTTCACCGAGAACGACCGCAATGGCCAGCCCGGAGTGGTGATTGTGAGCGAAGTGATGGCGCGACATTTCTGGCCGAACGAAGACGTGGTGGGCAAACGAATCAGCCTGGCGAATGCGACCGAGGGGCCGTGGTTGACGATCGCCGGTGTAGTGGGAAGCGTGCGTGCCAACGAGATGCGCGGGGATCCCGATTCGGAGCTCTACACCAGCTACCAGCAGACCCTGCTCGCTCCCCAGGTGGCTGCGGTGGTGCTCCGTTCCGCGCTCGATCCGCTGGCGCTGGCTCAACCGGTACGCGCGGCGATTCACGAGATCAACGCGCACCAGCCGATCGCCGATCTGAAGCCCATGAGCCAGGTGGTTGCGGAGCGAGTCGCCCGTCCACGACTCTACACGGTGCTGCTAGCGGTGTTCGCGGCCCTGGCCCTTCTGCTGGCGGGGGCCGGCATCTTCTCGGTGATCTCGTGGACGGTCATAAGATCCACGCATGAGATCGGGATTCGCATGGCTCTCGGGGCTACTCCGCGCCATGTGCGGCGCGCGCTGGTGGGGAGGTCGATGCTGGCCGCGGCTGCCGGTGCGCTACTTGGCCTGGGAGGCGCGGCGGGGTTGACGAATCTTCTGCGCAGCGAGCTGTTCGGGATATCGGCCATCGATCCGCTGACGTTTACGCTGGCTCCGTTGGTGTTGGCTGTGGTGGCCTTTGCCGCGGCATATTTGCCGGCTCGCAAGGCGACTCACATCGATCCCATGTCGGCGCTGCGAACATGACTTACTGGTGTGGATGGTAGAGACACTACGGGTTAGAGAAAAGGTATCGAACGACGTTGCGGCGGCCGGTCCCGCGGGATGATACCCCCTCCCCAGAAGGTATCGATCCTGTTTCCGGCCGCCCCAGATGTTTTTTGAGGCCGTTTTAAGGCCTTCTGACTCATGGGTTCGAACCCAAGACCCCGCGCTCGAAAGCTTGAGGGCTCAGATCCCACCTGAAATGCAACGTAATCCTGGCCAGGATAAAGCTTGTTGCGGCTTGCGCGGTGGAGCGAAAGCCTCTTACAAGTCTGATGGTATCAGGTGGTGTCAAGGGTTCTGAGGGCACTGAGGGCGGGTGCCTGTTGATTTCATAGGAATTACAGTTCCAATAATCTTGTGATCGGCGGGAGGGCCAATATCCGGGGGACCGCCTTTCGTGAGAACTCCTTCCTTTCAGGCGGTCCGGTGAGTGAGGCGACATTTTGAGGGCGGGTCGGCGCGTTTTGGGGAAGTTCTTAGCACTGCAACTGCAGCGTGTGCGCTCTGCCGTTCCGCCCGCCGAATCGACGCCTCATCATTGAGCGGCAGCATGAGAGGATGAAACCTTCGCGGCACGTGGCGCAAAGATTCGTCGTTGCCGCGTCGACACTTTTCGATCGCTCACCAAATCTGCGGGACGAAGTGGTTTGCCTTCGGTCAGACGTGGTGGACGCTCGAAGAGTCTCGACAGAAAGTGTCGAGACGGCAAACAGGGTGTTTGCGCCACTTCTGTCGCGAAAACTTCCTGGAAACGCTTCTGCACCCCATGAACGCGGGTTTCTCCGCATGGGGTATAGTTTCGTAGAGGTCCAGTTCCATGAAGAAAATGGCAGCTTTAGTTCTGACATGCGTGACCGCGGCGAGTGCCGTCCTGGCCCAGGCGCCCGCTCCGCAGCAACCGCCGCCCGCGCGACGCGGTGGCGGGCAACAGCCGATGCCGCCGGGGCCAAATCCGAACTCGCAGTATCGACTGGGGCCTGATTCGATGCCGCAAGAGGGTGTGCCGAAAGGCGAGATTCGCGGGCCCTACACGCTGCCCAGCAACGCCTATCCAGGTACGCAGCACACCTATTGGGTCTACGTGCCGGCGCAATACGATCCCGCGGTGCCGGCCAGCTTGATGGTATTTCAGGACGGGCAGGCATTCAAGGACGAGAAGGGCGATCTGCGCGCGCAGAATGTGATGGACAATCTGATCTACCGGCGCGAGATTCCGGTGATGATCGGAGTGTTTATCAATCCGGGACGGCAGCCGGACCAGCCAGAACCGAGTCCGGAGACGAGTTGGGGCGATGGAACGACCAATCGCGGCATCGAGTACAACACACCGGACGACAAGTACGCGCGTGTGATTACGGAAGAGTTGATGCCCGCACTGAACAAGGACTACAACATCTCGAAAGACCCGGAGCAGCACGGGATCGGAGGATCGAGTTCAGGAGCGATCGCGGCGTTTGCGGTCGCGTGGGAGCGGCCCAACGACTTTCGCAAGGTACTGAGCAGCGTGGGCAGTTTCGTGAATCTGCAAGGTGGGTTCGTGTACCCGGAGCGGGTGCTGGCGTCAGAGAAGAAGCCGATCCGCGTGTTTCTCTGCGACGGCCGGAATGACAACCGCGGGCTGCGCGCCAACGGCGATTACGACGAGAAGCGCGACTGGTTCTATCAGAACGTGCGACTGATGAAGGCGCTGACGCAGAAGGGCTATGACGTGAACTACTCGTGGAGCATGAATCTGCACGGGCAGAAATTCAGCGGCATGATCTTACCGGAGATGATGCGCTGGCTCTGGCGCGACGGGCCGGTCTCCACCGATCCCAAAGATATGGTGGAACGCAGCTTCCGGCAGCCTGCTCAGAAGAAGACCGAGACACCCGCGAAACAATGACCCATGCGGTCAGCGCGCTTTTGCCTGGCCGACGAGATGACCGTTGCGAATCAGGCCGGAGGCCTCGTCGGCAGTCACATCGATCTTGTCGCCATCGAAGTGGATCTTCAGCGTGTAGTGATTGATGTTGGCGATGAAATTCAGATCGAGCAGGAATTCGTTGTCGGCGGTCCACTTGCCCGTGGCTCCGGCGAGGAGATGCAGAGGTCCGTGGGGGCCGAACCGATAGACGCCGTCAAGGCCGAGCGGCATGCTCAGGTCGTCGCCCAGATATTTCACGTCGAGGCGGGCTTCGCTGGCGCCGGGGAAGGTAAGCGAGAGGCTGTCGATCCGGGAGGGATTCAGCGGAAACTCGTATCGCTTGCCGGAGACGGATTTCGCGATCTCGGGCAGTGGGACCACCTGCGCCGCGGTGGGCACTTTCGCGGCCGCCGAGATTTTGGATTGCAGTTGGCGGACAGCGTCGGGCTGTGCGGGGAGAGGTTGGTCCGATTTCACGGCCTGGCGGATCGATCCCGCCATCTGGCCGGCGTTCCCGCCCGCGGTAATCACGACGATCATGTCGAGGCTGGGCCAGACGATCAGACTCTGGCCCCCGCGCCCGGTACCGCCGTACTGACGGCCGTTGGGTCCATCGGAGGCGTTCCACTCGATGCCGAGTCCTCCGGGATCGCCGCGCTTGCCTTCGGGTAGAGCACTGGAGACCTCCACCCAATCGCGAGAGACGATCGACTTACCCTTCCACTGCCCGCCGTGAAGGTAGAGATAACCGATCTTGGCGACGTCCTCGGGATAGAGGTGATTGTCGCCCCATCCGTGGCTGCGGCCTTGCGGATCGGCGGCCCAGACGACGTCGTGGATGCCGAGCGGCTCGAAGAGGTTCTTGCGGGCGAAGTCGAGCTCGGTCTGTTTGGCTGCGGCGCCGATGATCGATCCGAGGAGGTGATATCCCGGGCTGCAGTAGGAGGAATGCGTGCCCGGATCGTACTTCATCGGGAGGCTGAGCGCGAAGCGTACCCAGTTGGCGGAGCGCTTCATCTGCTCGAGTTCCTGCTCGCCGGGAGCGTATCCGCAGTCGAGTCCGGATTCCATGCGCAGCAGATTGCCGACGACCATGGAGCGTTTGCGATCGTCGATATTGGCGGGCTGTTCCTGGGGAAAGAAGTCGAGGACGGGTTGGTCCATCTGCAGGAGCTTATGGCCGATGGCGATGCCGGTGAGAGTGGAGGTGATGGTCTTGGTGACGGAGGCAAGATCGTGCGGCGTGCCCGGGTTGTAGGGGTAAAAGTAGGCTTCCATGACGGCGTAGCCGTGACGGATCACAAGTAAGCTGTGGACGCCGAGGTGGCGGTCCGTTACCTGGTCGACGGCGGCGGCGAGGATTTGGGAGTCGATGCCCTGCGATTCGGGCGTGGCCGTGCGCCAGTGGCGATCGGGCCAGTAGGACGCTGAGGCGGGCTGGGTTTGCGCCAGGAGCGGGCAAGCGAGCAGAAGCGAAATCGCCGAGAGACGGAGAGAAAGGCGACGAAGGGGGAAATCTACGGGCAGGAATTGGTGGACGCTCCGGTTTTGGGTGAGCGGTCTGGTGGTGATTGTGCGTCGCGCGGATGGGGACTGCCGGTTCGTCAACCGAGATGCTGTAGGCTTCTCAGCAGAAGCCGCTCGGTGAGAGTGCAAAGCGAAAGGAACCAGCATGAAAAAAGAATAGCAAGAAGGAAGAAACGAAGATCGAGGAGAAGGGCGAAGAGCGACGAGCAAAGAGTGACGACAAGTAAGGTTGCGGAGATGCAGGAGATGGTGTTGAGAATTATGATCGGAGCGAGCTCCGACGGCCGAGGTGCCGAAATCCGTCTGGGGGTTACCGCATTTCGGGTCGAGTGCTTCGGCGTCTTGTTTGCGTCGAAAACGCCTGGCAGTCAGACTGGGTGGACACGCGAAAAGCGTCGACATGAGTGTCGACGCGGCAAACAGGAGTGTTTGCGCCACAGTGCTTGCGGTCGCAAGCGCACGCACCTACAGGAAAGATTAGCGGAGCACCAGCACGGTGCCCTCGTGCGGCTGCAGACTCACGTCGAGAGTGCTCTTCTGGGGGCCGTAGTCGTGGCCCGACCAGAGGTCGGCCACGTTGCCGGCATGCGGCAACTTCACCGGAATCTTCTGCGCTTCCTCGCCCCAATTGAAAACACACACCAGGCTGCGATCTTTCAGATGGACCACACCGACGCGCAGATTCTCATCGGCAAACTCGGCGGCGACTCCGGTAGGCGGCAGGAGTTTCTTCAGCGTGGCCAGACGGTCGGGCGGCAGGGTGCTGAGATCGTCACCCGATAGCACCAATCCGCCCGAAGCCAGGACCGCGGTGGCGTGGAAGCGATACTCCTCCGCCGGCATGGTGCCGCTGAGCGTGAGGGCGTCGGGATCATTCCACCAAAGGCGGCCATTCTGCCAGTTGCGGTTGAGATTCTGGCGGGCGACCTTCTGGAATGTGTCCCATGAGCGCTTGATGTCGCCCGAGCTGCGCGAGCCGTGGATCAGCCCGAACGAAGCCCAGATGGGGTGATTGCATCCGAGAATGAAGCTGTCGCCCGCGCCGCGCAGGACAGCTTCCATGCCGCGGCGGTAGGCTTCGATGCGCGTGGCGTGTGGGTCGTGGAGATGGCCGCCGTGCATGGCGCCCCAGAAGTTGGCGTCGAGTTTGAAATACGTGACCCCCCAGTCTTTTCGCATGGTGCGGAACACGTTTTCCAGGTGCTTCTGCACCTCGGGGTTGGTTCCGTCGAGTGCATACCAGGGGCCGCGACGCCATCCTTGGAACGTCACTTTGTCGGCCGAAAGGGGTTTGCCATCGTCGCCCTTCATGAACCAGTCGGGATGCTGATGAAAGAGGTGCGAGCCAGCCTCGGCAATGAATGGCGCAACCCAAATCGCGGGCTCGAAGCCCTGCCGGCGAATGGCCTGCAACACGCCCTGGACGTCGCCGCCGAAAGCGTTCCCGGTCTCGAGCCAGTCGCCCATGGCGGGCTGGTAGCCATCGTCGAGCTGCACGTACTTCAACTGGGGGACGTCTTTGGCGATGGCGGAAAGGTTGTCCATCACGTTCCTGGCGGTCACACGGGCGCCGAAGCAATACCACGAGCACCAACCCGCCGGTGGATGCTCGAAGCGCAGCGGCGGATGGTTCCGGTCAATGCGGTCGGCCAGTCGCGTAAGGAGCGCGGCGCGATCGGAGCCGGTAGTGAACAGGAACTCCTCCAGGTCCCAGGTCTCTCCAGGCGCGATCGCGAGGCCTTCAGTGTCGAGCACCACTTCGATGGACTTCGGACGCAGATAGAAGCGGCCGTTGAATCGCCGGCAACTGGTGAAGCCCAGCAACAGCGTAGCGCTGGCGGGCGGCGTCAGGGTCATCATGCCGCTGACTACCTTGGCGTCGGCCGGTTGTGGAAGCTTGTAGTGGGCCAATTCGTCGTAACCCAAGTTCAGCGGCTTGCCGAGTGTGCCCGCCGTCTGCGAAAGCATCTGGAAGCTCTCTCCATAGAGGGCGGTCTCGTCCGGCAGATCGTGCGAGATACGGAAGAGCGCGACCTCGCGGACGTGAATCGGCATGGCGCCGCTATTGGTGAGGCGGGCACGGTAGAAGTCGCCCTCGCGCTGGCCGGTGAGTTTCAGGGAGGTATTGGATTCGACGGAGCGGATCTCGGGCTTGGCGGACCACACGTCAAAGGCCGGCGCGGCGGACAGGACAACAGCACAGCTGAGGAGGGCGAAGAGCGTAAAGAGGTGGCGGATCACCTCCCTACTTTAACGCTATTTTCGATGGTATTCTCGTACGATCGTATTGGGCGGACGCCCAAACTCCCAGCGATCTCCAACAGGTAGACCGCACATTGATCCGCGGATTACCCGCCTGCACGAAGCGGAATTCCACATGGCCCACGCCGCGGCGGCCGACGGGAACCTGGAAACAAGTAGCAGCTATACGGACAAAATCCACTAGAGCTGAAACATTCGTGGATGTGTAAATGATTCCCTGTAACGCTTCCTTTCAAAAACCCACTATTTCGGAGGGGGGCTCGTGCGATGGTTCAGATTGCTGCCAACCTCAGGACCATACCAGACGGTGCCTGCGGTCATGATTGTCAGACTGTCACTACCGCCCTGCAACGTGTTCAAAGGGCGATCGATGGAGCATCCGGGAGGCTGTTCACCCTGTGGGCCGAGTCGTTGGGCCAGCCGCCCACACCAACGAGTAGCGCGGGATGGGCGAAACTGCAGCGCTGCTTCGGAATTGCGCAAGACGACCCACTAGCCGGTATTAGAATCGAATTGGTCCGGGGTGTCTACGACCGAGCCGCCACGATCCTCAGCTCTCCCAGGTGTCTCATTTCACGAATCACCGATCCTGCGATAGCAAATGGGTGGGGATTTTCTCCCATACCGCCGGCATTCCATCCCGCGGCTGGCTTCGATTATGAAATCCAGGTGGGCCAATCTTTCCTGGACCACGCGGACCCCGGCTTCGATTCTTCCGTCCAGCAATGCGGCTTTGCCAGCACTCGTGACCTGGGTTTGCTCAGGGTCACCACTCTAGTTCACGAGGCTGTCCATTGGGCCAACGGTCAGGGTGGCCACACAGAACGAGGCCAGATGTTCAATCCGTTCAATTATGAATTGTTTATTTTGGACTTGAACTGCAACGTTCCGGCGTTGTTCTTCTTACCGCCCGCAATCCGTGTGCCGCAGCTGCCGCAGCATGCGCCTTCCATCTTCGGAATGCCACCATTTCGTGTGGGCACATAATCCCGGCGATCAAATGCGTAGTCGAGCAGTTGTGGAGTGGAAGCGATTTTGTGTCGCCAGCCACTGCTCGCCTTCGCGCAGTCCGAGGTATAGGCATGCGGCACAATCTCGGCACATTGAAGGAATCCAAGTGCGGACCGCTTGCTCACGCGCGCGGCTCGTAAGCTGAGGAGCAAGAGCGCAGGATATCATCCGAGGCATCCTCGGCCGTGGTTATGCCGCCACGACCTGGATGCACGGCCCGTTATTTCACGTGGCGCGTAGATCCAGCGATCACGCTGAAATACGAGTGAGGTGAAGCGCGTTCCCGTTCGTCAAGCCGGGGTGGGAAACTGCTCCTTCATCCACGCCTGCCACCACTCCTCGTCGCGCGCCGCTGCGGTCGCGCCCTGCTCCCCATACAAATAAAAGGTGATTGCCGCCATCACCTGCGCTCCCATACCACAAGTGTTCAGGAGCGCGATTCCCGGCGCAGGCGCCTCCAACTGGATCACTTTGAATGCGTGATCTGAGTCTCTCACCATTTTCACCGTGCCCTTCAGCGGCGCGGTGCTCAGAGACTTCCAAACCGGCTCTTCCGGACCCGGTACCATGCTCGTCACATTGAAGTACGAGCACCGTTGTCCGCGAAACTGGGAGAGGTACAGATCCAGAATTCGGAAAAACGCCGGCCAACCGGATTCCAGGCTCTCGAGCTGGTTGTCCCAGTCATCTGTACTGGCAAAGAGGCTATGGACTACCCGTACCAGGCACTTTCCGCCCGCCCGCGCCTCCACAGTCCATTCCGTCGCCATAGGCGGAGTACCCGGCCCCATCATCTCCGAATTCTCTTCCGCGTACCTCCGTGGTGGGTCCCACGCCGTGATTTTCGCGACGGAGTCCATTCCCGGCCCGAAGTGCGATGTCGACGTTCCCGCGGCCTCGTCCACCTCCGTAGGGACGAACCACGACGACACCCCTGGCCCCGTAGCGATCGCCTCCCAGACCTCCTCGGGCGTCCCCGTTACCTCGACCTCAACCGAAATCGACCTTCGTCCCGACTCTTCCTTCTTCACGCTCATAATTGCTCCTTAATATTGTTTAAAACGTGTTGTTTGTGGAGCACGCACTCACGCGTGCGAGGCCGGCACTCCTGCCATCGCGGCCCTTCTTCCCACCTTCCGCACGGAATCGACGTCGAACCCTTATCCCTTGCCCGGCAAGGGATGCGCCACCACAACCAGTCGATGCGGCCGCCCCCCCGGCGCCGATTCATCGTGATACCGTGCTGCCAACCCAGCCACCACACCCGCCAACTCCCGGCTGAACGCAGCCCGATCCGCAGCCGATCGAAACCGGATCACGGTATCCACCGACAGTGTCGGCAGCCGCTTGTCGAGTTCCTCAGATTTCCCCAGCAGCGCCTTCACCTCGCGCACAATCCTTGCCGCCAGCGCGATCAGATAGCTTGCCGACAGGCGGTCCACAGTACGACCCGGGTCCGCCGCCACAGCTCCCATCGCCGCAGGCGACACGATGTACGATGCCGCCGTTGCTACCATCAGTCTCTCGGTCAGTCCACCCCACGCCCGCTCTTTCGCCACCTGTACCAAGTGATGTTCTTCGAGCGTCCGCAAGTGATAGTTAATCTTCTGCCGTGCGATCCCCAATCGCCCCGCAAGCGTCGCGGCCGAAGCCGGTTCCGCCAGCTCGGAGAGGAGACGGGACCTGGTAGGATCGAGCGCCACCACCGCGGCCGCCGGATCGTCGATCACCTCAACAGCATGCATTCTGGCCTATTAAAGCATTGACAAAGTTATTTGTCAATATGCGAGCGGTCGTTAAAAATGACCGGGGCGGCGCTCGCATCGGCATGATCCTGCTAACCTGCCGCCCATTCTATCCACCTGGATAGACCGCGTCCCATGCCAATGCTAAGCGGGCGGAGCAGCACTCCTTAAAGTTGTCTACCTCGGTCGTGTCTCGCAGCCGGCAGACCCTGCGTTTCTCGCTTCTGGAATGCGACTGCGATCAAAGTATTGCCCCAAGCGCTTTGCACGCGGTCCGGATTGGGAAGTCCGATTCCGGCGGGGTGCCCAACACTTTCGCGCAAAGACCGCAACGTGGTGCCAGCGCCCCTGTCGAAACTCCCGACGCCAGCGATGCAGCCCGTTGGCTGTATCGAAAGACAGAAAACACCGCTTGCTTACGCGCGCGGCTCGTAGGCGAGGAGATGCCCAGAAGGGTCGTGATGCGGCAAACAGGAACGTTTGCGCCTACAGCTGGGGTCGACCTCCAACTCCCGCGCGCTACTCCCTATGGAATGAAAGTTGAGTCTTAACTGTTTGGTCCAAAAGTGAGGCAAATCCACCGGGTATCTTCGTGGCGATCATTCGGGGGATGTGACGCGGATCAGGACAGCCGCCAACTCGGCAGGATGGATCGGCTTAGGCAGGTAGTCGTCCATCCCGGCGGCGCGGCACCGGGCCTGGTCACCGGTCATGGCGTGGGCAGTTATAGCGACGATTGGCGCATGGCGCCCGGATAGGATCTCGCGCTGCCTGATCGCGGCTGTCGCCTCCCATCCATCCATACCAGGCATTTCGACGTCCATGAGGATGGCATCGAACGATTTTTGATCAAAGGCATCCAGAGCTTCGCGGCCATCTCCGACTGCGGTTACGGAGTGCCCCTGTTTCGCAAGCATCGACGAAACAACCTTGCGGATTACAACGTTGTCCTCGGCGAGCAGGATCGAGAGGGGGCGCGATTCGCGGGCTCGTTCAGCGGAAGCGGAGTGGCCCTGCGGCGCGGCGACAGCGGGTGCCGGGATTGTGAAGGAAAAAGTGCTGCCGCGACCCTCTTCGCTTTCCAGTTGAAGCTTCCCGCCCATGGCTTCGACCAGTCGCCTGGCAATCGCGAGCCCCAAGCCCGTGCCTCCATAGATGCGGGCGACGGAGCGGTCCGCCTGGGAAAAGGCTTCGAAGATGACAGCCTGGCGGGCAGCCGGTATGCCGGGGCCGGTGTCCCGAATTGAGAAAGTGAGGCCGGTCGTGGGGCCATCGCCTCTCGGAAAGACTTCCAGTACAACCCGGCCCGCAGCCGTAAACTTCACCGCATTCCCGAGCAGATTGACCAGTATTTGACGTAAGCGGGGCCCGTCGAGGAGGACGGCGGGAGGAACCGCCTCGTGCACGCGAGCCTCCAGGTGTAGGCCTTTGCGAGCAGACGCGAACGCGAGCGTGCGCGTAACTTCATCCAGGAAAGAGCGGAGAGACAGCGGGCGAACGTCCAATTCCAGCCTTCCGGACTCGACCTTCGAAAGGTCCAGAATGTCATTGATCAGAGACAGAAGAGAGTCGGCGGAGACGCGGATGTTTTCGACACACTCGAGTTGCTCGGTGCTGAGCGGAGTGCCCAGGAGGAGCTCGGAAGTGCCTAATACGCCCGCGATCGGTGTCCGAATGTCATGGCTCATACTGGCGAGGAACATGCTCTTGATGCGATTGGCCGCGTCCGCCTTTTCAGTGGCGGCCCGCAACTCCGCCGCGGTACGGCGGAGTTCGAGGAGCTTCATAACCTGGCGGGAAAGTGCGCGCAACGCCTGGATTTGGTCTGGGCACAAAGTGCGTGGAGAATGATCGATCGCACATAGCGTACCGAGCGGGAACTCATCCGGAGTAACAAGCGGGACGCCAAAGTAGAACCGGATATTTGGTGGACCGACGACAAGGGCGTTGTCGGCAAACCGGCCCTCACGAGTGGCGTCCTCTACCATCAGCGGCTGGTCGGGAGTGAGGATTGCATGAGCACAAAAGGCCAACTCCCGCGGAGTTTCGACTGCGGCAAGGCCGACTTTTGATTTGAACCACTGCCGGTCGCGGTCGATCAGGCTGATCAGAGCGATTGGCGTTTTAGCGATATGGGCGGCGAGAAGTGTGATATCGTCATAGGCCTGCTCCGCCGTGCTGTCGAGGACGTCGTAGCGACGGAGAGCTTGGAGGCGAAGCTCTTCGTCGGACGGGATTTCCGCTTTCATTGGAATTGGTATTGTAACGCGGGCTACCCGAGGTTTCTGTCAAATACGGGGGAATCCACTGTTTCGCTTCGCCAGAACGGAGGCCTGATTTGGGGTAACCCACCACGGGGTTGGGCGCTGATTCGAAAGGCTAGCGCGATGGGCGAGACCAAGATCGCTCGCCACACCTTCCGGCAGCCGACATCGCCACCTTTGCCTACCCAACGGCGGCAAGCTGAAAACGCACAGGAGATGACTGGGCGCGAATCAGCGAAGACTATGGGGCGCTATGAATCGCGGGAGGGAGGCTCCTCCATCGCTCCCCGCTTGCCGAATCAGCCTGCCTTCAGTCCACCGGTTGACTAATGCCAATGTTAAATTACTAAAGATGAAAAACGTTGCTCCCCACGGGCAGTGCGCTGCGCAAATGAATCTGGTGGTTTGGCGATACGTCGGGGCCGTACTGAGCATCGTCTCACTTGTATCGGTCGGGAGCGGATGCGCACGCCACCGCGTACAACCTGTCGTCTCCGAGGTTCTGCTCGCCAACGATCAACATAAGGATAGAATCCTGCGTGGGATCTACCCAGGCGAAGGTGGATGGAGATGGACCGCTCCCTCTTTCGCTTTCGCGCTGGATCCGCCTCAAGCCGCCAAAACGTTTCTGGAGCTGGACTTTACCGTTCCCGAAGAGTTGATGGAGAAAAACTCCGAAGTCACGCTTGTGTGTAAGGTGAACGGCCTCGAGGTGACGCGGCGAAGTTATCGGAAGCCCGACCGTTACCTTCTGGCGTCGCCGGTGCCGCCCGATGCCCTCAAACGGCTGCCGGCAGAAGTGGAATTCACCGTGGACCGCTCCGTTTCAGATCCCGGCAAGGGACGGCCCTTGGGTCTGATCGTGGTGTCGGCGGCCCTGAAGGAGTTCGAGCAGACTGCCGAGTTTCGGGATGCCCAACTGGCGGAATCGCACAAGGCCTACGAAAACGTGCTGAAGCATCGCGATCTGCAAATACCGCCCGAGAAGCAGGGCGAGCTCATGAAGTTGTTCCACTCTCTACCGATCTGGGAGAGCCTTTGGTTCCAGAACGTGCGGATCATCAAGAACCCACTCGATCTTTGGATGCTGCAGCAGATTGCCTACGAGATCCGCCCGGATTTCGTGATTGAAACCGGGACGTGGTATGGCGGATCGGCGCTCTATTGGGCCCACACTTTGAATGGCATGGGCCTGGAGAATGCTCGTGTTCTGACGGTCGACATTCAGGATCTTACCGGGCAGGGAGCCTCGTCGAACCCGCTTTGGAAAAAATACGTGGAGTTCTCTCTCGGCAGTTCCATCGACCCTGCGATCGTTGCGAAGTTCGCCCACCGGACGAAGAATTCGCGGACGATCGTCAATCTGGACTCGGACCACTCAATGCATCATGTACTGAATGAGCTGCGGGCATATGCGCCAATGGTGACCCCGGGAAGTTACATCGCTGTAGAAGATACACACCTGGACGGTGTTCCCACTCATCCGGAACAGGGTCCGGGACCGATGGCTGCGGTTCTACAATTCCTGGCCGAGAACCACGAATTCGAACAGGATTTGAGCCGGGAAGCGATGGTGATGACGTCCTACCCCGGCGGTTGGCTGCGGCGCAAGCCGAAGAGCCCGTAGTGACTGCGAGGCATTGCCAGGCCCGTTTAATGTGAACTCACGGTGGACTCTGTGATGGTAGCGGGCAACAATCTCGTTCCCGCAGCCATCCCCAATGAGCCGCAATGACGGTTTTGCCAGGCCCGGCACTACCTTCACACCAGTTGCCAAGGGAATCGACTTGAAAGAGCCGCGCGGCATCGCTTGCCAACGCGCGCGGCTCCAAGTCGAGGGGACGTTAGAAACTCAGCTTCGCGCCGAGTTGGAAAGCTCGGGGCCCGCCCGAGCCAAAGGTCTGATTGACGCGCTGGGTCGGCTGGCCAAACGCGAAGGTCTGCGCGGCCGGATTGGCATTCTTCGTGTCCAAGGTCATCGAGTAGCCGCTCAAATTGGCAATGTTGAAGGCGTTGAAGACCTCCCCGAACACCGCGAGTTTGGCGCGTTCTTTGTAGCGGAACACTTTGGTGACACGGAAATCCTGACTGAAACTGGGGTCGCCGAACTGATAGTCCGAGGGCAGGATCAGGGGATTGATGGTGCCTCCGTTGGCGTTCTTCTGGCCTGCATAGGTGGAGTTGAAGGCGTTCACGGCATTGGTCAGTTGCGCCTTGCTGCATCCTGCATTGAGACATCCGTAGGCCAGTCCCGGAAGGGGTTCATTGCTGCCGGCCGGCACGGTACCGGGCAGATCGAGGCTGCCGACGCTCGGTGTCGAAGGTGTGCGGCTAATGAACGAGGAGTTGACGCTGATGGTGAATCCGCCGCGCAAGTCGACCGTACCGGCCACGTTGAGATTGTGGTGCGGCAGATACTCGCCGTACCCGGCCATCCAGTTGGTGTCGTCCCAGACGGTCTCGCTGAGTCCTTTCTGCAACGCGTATGACGCAGTGAACTGGAAGTGATTCTGGTATCGCTTCGTCAGCTTGACGAGGAGCCCGTCATAGACCGCTCGCCCCTGGTCGGTCCAGAAGGTGATGGTGCCCGAAGAGCATTCGATGCCGGGAACGAAGACTTCATTGGAGGCGCATTTGCGGATCACTGGGGTTTGCACGCCGTTGATGTAGCGGTTGAACAGGTTCTGGTCGACTTCGCCGAGGCTGACATTTTCGCCCTGGCGGCGAGCCCAATCTGCCGTGAGGATCATGCCCTTGCCGAGATCGCGCTGAACGCCAATAGAGGTCTGATAGCTGCGTGCCAAGGGGAAGTGAGTAGGATAGATCTCGACGCCCTGCTTGGCGATGTCGATGCCGCTGACGCTGTAGGCGCCGCTGGTTTGCGGATTGGCGGGCGCCAACTGTGCCTGAATGCCGGGCAACTCCTGGTTAACCAGGTTAACGAACTGCCCGATCGTCATGTTGTACAGAGCATTCAAACTGAGATTCGCGCCCACGGGAAGCGGTGCATTTCCGGCGGCGAAGTTAATGATGCCTGGATAGATGTTGGTGAAGGCACTGGCGGCCAAGGTGCTGCGTCCGTCGCCGGGAGGGCCGATTACCGGGGCTTCGCGCAGCTTGTAATACCCGGGCGTGCTGTCCCAATAGATGCCGGCGCCGCCGCGAATCACGGTCTTGTTGTCCTTGAACGGGTTCCAGGCGAAGCCTACCGCAGGCTGGAACTCCTTCGTGTTATTCACCGTGGGTCCGAGATTGTCGGAGCCCGTCCCGAGGATCGGGGCGAGATACTGCGGCTTCGGAAGGTTGGAATTGTAGAAGCCCTTCTGCGCATTCCAGCCCAGTCCGTAATTGAACGTGAAGCGCTGCGAGATCTTCCACGTGTCCTGAAAATATGCCCGGTATTGATCGTAGTAGCGCTGCGAATCGTAGCCATAGGGAGCCGGGGTGCTGACCGACCCTACGCCAACGCCGCTGAAGATGCTGCTGGCGATGTTCAATACGGGCAGATTCAGCACATCAGCGTCGGTTTTCAGAACGGTGGGAAGCGTCGGGAAGTAAAGAGGAGTCGCGGCGCCAAATATGCCCCGGATGTAGCTGGGCGAATATGCGCCAACGCACATGGGTGTGCAGAATCCCCAGAGTCCAGCCGACTTACTGGGATTCAGATCGCCGCCGAAGCGAATCCGGTGTGTGCCCTTTTGCCAGGTGAGGCTCTCGATGACTTCAAAGCGGCGGGTATTGCGGCCCTGCGGCGCGTTGAAATTCGGACCCACTGCCGGCATGTTCGAACCGAAGAAGGTGAACACGTTGGGCAGACTTCCCGCTACGCATGCGCCAGTGCAGTCCGACGCGACCGACGGGACGTTGTGGTTCCCCCAGTAGTTGTACTGGAAGCGCAGATCGTTCACCACCGAGGGCTTCAGGGTGCTGGTCAGTCCGATGATCGCCTGGTCGGCCCAGTTGGTGTTGTGGGCCCAATTGGACGGGTCGCCGAATTCGAGAGACTGGCCGAAACCGGAATTGCCATCGTGCGAGTAACGCAGGAACAGCGCGTGTTTGTCGGTGAGCCGGTCGTCCATGCGGATGCTGAGCGTCTTCCCGATGTAGGGGCTGCCGTAAGTACCGCTGATGAGCGCAAAGGCGGGATCGGTGCTCTGAACCGAGAGCGCCTGCACCTGGTTCATGTACTCGTAATTGAAAAAGAAGAACAGCTTGTCCTTCTTCAACGGTCCGCCCAAAGTGAAGCCGGGATTGCGGCGCGCGAAGAATGGATTGGGGTCCGCCGGGTTGCGGGCCAATCCGGGATAGGCCGCCATGTTGTGATCGCGGTAGAAGAAGTAGCCGTCTCCGTGATAGGTGTTGGTGCCCGAGCGAGTGACCACGTTGACGGCGCCGCCTGCGGCAATTCCCGTAGACAGGTCAAAATTCACTGAGGACAACTGGAATTCCTGAACCGTCTCCTGCGAGATGTTCATGGAGGACATGCCCCCGCCGACATCGATATTGTCGGAGACGTTGCCTCCGTCCAGCGCGAACAAAGTGCGGTTGCCCGCACCGAGAACACTGACGGTGAACAAGGTGTTGAACTGGGCTACCGATCCCGATGCAATCGTCACGCCGGGTTCGAGTTTCGCCAGTTGGGCGTAGTTTCGGCCGTTGAGCGGCAGATCCTCGATGTTGGCGCGCTGGATCACTCCCTCGATGGTATGCGAATCGTAGTTGATTCCGGCGGCGGCGGCGGCTTCGACGTTGACCACTTCGGTCGCGCCCCCGATTTGCATCGGCAGATTCACAGATGTGGTGCTGCCCGCCTCCACCGTCGCAGTCCGGATCAGGGTTCGAAAGCCTGCCTGTTCGCAGCGCACCTGGTATTCGCCCGCGGGCAGGGCTGGTGCGCTGTAGTAGCCCTCCGTGCTGGCCAACGCGGTCCGGACAAAGTCCGTGTCTTTGTTGGTGATGGTGACTTTCGCGTTGGGAATGACCGCGCCGCTCTCATCGGTGACGGTTCCCGTAATGATCCCTGTTGGCGCCTGGGCGGCTAGTGGAAGGCTGCAAGCAGCCAGCGCACAGAACAGCAACATCGACCTGGATGTTCCCCACATGTAGACCTCCTGAACCCAGTGTGCATTTGGGCCACGGTTTACCCCCACCCACACTCGTTTCGCGGCCCCTCAGCGCATCGGAGCAACCGACCGTTCGGTGGAAAGATATATCAGACTTTGCACCCCGTGTCAACGAAATTGTAGGAACTACGGTCTCACTGAGCCTTTCCGAAATACTCGTTACACGAGAAACCGGCGGGCGTCGATTGACCTGTCACTCCCGGCGACTTTAGGGTCTGGTTGACAGATAAGGCTTTGACGTCGTACCGTCGGTCGAGGGGGTGCTTGCAACAGTCGTAAAGGGGCAGCTCTCAGGTTTCGAGGTGTTTCGTTGCAAAGAGTGATCAAACTGAAGGAGCCCATACCGACATCGGGCAAGGGGAAGCGCGCCAGCAACGTCTATCGCGTGGCCGCCGAAATCATGTGCCGCAAGGGGTACGAAGCTACCTCAATGAACGACATCGCCGAAGCGGCCGGTCTCACGAAGGCGGGCATCTACCACTACATTCGCGGCAAAGAAGATCTGCTGTTCGGAATCATGACCTATGCGATGGATAACGTCGAACAGGGCATCATCGCGCCGGCCATGGAGCAGACGGACGCCGAGCAGAGGCTGTACACGATCGTGGAACGCCATACCCGGAGCGTGCTGGAAGGCGTGGGCGCGATCACGATCGTGCTCGAAGAGATGACCTCGCTCACTCCCCCGCACCGCAGGACGATCACGCAACGCAAGCGCGCCTACTTCGAATTCATTCGCCACACCCTCGAACAACTCGCCTCAGAGGGGAAACTGCGCGACGTCAGTCCTACCTGCGCCGCGTTCAGCATCCTGGGGATGATTCTGTGGATCTCGCGCTGGTATCGCCGCGACGGCAAGATTACCTTGCAGCAGGTGATGAACGATTATCTGCAGATCGCGATGAGCGGAGTCTTGAAGTCGCCACGCTGTGTCACGGGGTGCTAGAGCGGCAAGCGAATGAAGCGGGTTGGGCGACACGCGAAAAGCGTCGAGAGGAGTCTCGACGCGGCAAACAGAAGTGTTTGCGCCACATCTGCCTGCGAAGGTTTACCACGAATTTCTGACTCGGGATACCGATCTACGGCCCGGTCGCTTGCTTACGCGCGCGGCTCGTAGCGCGCGGTTGGTAGCGCGCGATCACGCCTGGCCGACTCTGACCTGCTTGCCTGCCCAATAGGTCTCGCGCAACTGGCGTTTGAGAATCTTCCCGGTGCCCGTCTTCGGCAGGGGCTCCGGCGCGAAATCCACGATGCGAGGGAGCTTGAATGCTCCGATCCGCGTGCCCAGAAACGCGATCAACTCCTCTCGATCCAGGCGTTGCTCTGGTTTGACCACCACCACCGCGGCGGGCACTTCGCCCCACTTCGGATCGGGCGCCGCCACCACGGCGCATTCCCATACCGCGGGATGCGCGCAGATCGCCTTCTCCACCTCAATCGACGAGATGTTCTCCCCGCCACTGATGATGATGTCTTTCTTGCGATCGACGATGTGGATGTAGTTCTCGGCGTCCCACACAGCCATGTCGCCGGTATGCAGCCAATCGCCGCTCATCACCGCGCGAGTCGCTTCGGGCTCCTTGAAGTAGCCGTCCATCACGTTGTCGCCGCGAATCACGACCTCGCCGATCGATTCCATGTCGCGCGGCACGTCCTTCATGTGCAGGTCGACGACGCGGATTTCGCAGCCCGGCAAAGGCCATCCAGCCATCGCCATGTGACGGATCCGGTCGTCTTCATCGGCATACTGGACCGTGCCTTTGGGGCGCGCGGAAGTGGCTACGGGACAGGTCTCGGTGAGCCCATAGCCGGCTACCACCTTGCAGCCGAACGCCTTCTCCATCTGTGCGATCAGCTCAGGCGCCGCCGCCGCGCCCCCGATATGAATCTCGCGCAGAGTGGAGGTGTCGAACTTACCGAGTTGCGGGCAGTTCAGGAGCGAGTTAGCCATCGTCGGAACCAGCGACATGGCGGTGGCTGCTTCCTCCTGGATAGTCCGGAGAACGAACGCCGGTTCGAAGCGCCGGACCATCACCTGTTTGAGTCCGTTCAGCACCGAGGTTTGCGGCCGTCCCCACCCATTGGCGTGAAATAGCGGAATGGTGTGCAGTTCCACGGCGGTATCGTCGTGGTTGAAAGTGCCGCCGACCGCCAGCGCGTGCAGATACAGCGTACGATGCGAGAGCATGACGCCTTTCGGATTCCCCGTGCTGCCGCTGGTGTAAAACAACTCCGCAATCTCGTCTTCCTGAAAAGACGACAGCTCCGGGCGATCGATTCTGCCTCGCGAGAGCAACTCCTCGTACGTGAAATCCGCCAGCGGCGACGGCCCATCGATCGACACCCAACGCTGGATCGTAGGACAGGCCTCGCGAAGCTGTTCCACGTGCGGTGTGAAATCGGTCTCGAACACCAGCATGCGCGCCTCGGCGTGATTCAGGATCGCGATCAGCTCCGACGCCTGAAGCCGCACGTTGAGCGGCATGACGACGGCGCGCACCATCGGCGGACCGTAGTAGCCTTCGAGCAACTGGTGGTTGTTGAAGCTGAGAAAGGCGACGCGGTCTCCCGTCTGAATGCCTTCCGCCAGCAGGCCCGCGGCCAGGCGCTCGCAGCGTTCTCCATATTGCTCGTAGGTGAACCGGCAACCTCCGGACACCACCCCAATCTTGGATCCGTACAGATCGACTCCGCGATAAAGACAGCGAATCGGCGTTAACGGCAGCTTCATGGTGCCCTCTCCAGCTCTCAACCTTAGACGAGATAGCGCTCGCTCTGCAACAGGCGGCGTGCAATTCGGCGCCGCAATTCGATCGCGTCGACCGGTTCATACGACGCCAGGCGGTGCAAGCGATCGAGCGCACCAGGCGCGGGAGCCGCAGCCAGAACATTGCGCGCGGCAATCTCGATTCGCCCCATGGCGTCGCGCAGCAGGACCGCCGTAAAATCGCCGGAACTGGTCGTCGCTCCGTCACGGTCGCGGCTCGCAACCCTGCCCTGCTGTAACAACTTGCGGGAGCGAAGCAGGGCGGACTCCATGACGTATGTATCGATCATCATGTCGGCCAGGTACATCAGAATCTCCTGCTGCTTCTCGAGACTGCCCGGATACTTTTGATGGGCCGCGGCGAGACTCATCAGCACGATCTTCTTCGCGTTTGCAACGAGGCGGCTCTCTTCGTCCGCGGAGCCTTCGGCCGTACCGTTTTCGAGCGCGGCATTCGCCGAAGCCAGCAGCGCGAGTTGACCGCGAGCATCGCGCTTCAGCAGCATCGAGGGAATGAGCAGGCGATTGATCTCGTTGGTGCCTTCGAAGATGCGGTTGATGCGGGAATCGCGATAGGCGCGCTCGACTGCGTAGTCCTGGTGGAAGCCGTAGCCGCCGTGAATCTGAACTCCTTCATCCACCACGTAATCCAGCACCTCGGAGCAGAAGACCTTCACAATGGAACACTCGGTGGCGAACTCCTCCACGGCGCGCAGCAAGGTTTGCGAGGCGTTGGGCTGGTCCCACGAAAAGCCGCGCAGACGGCTCTCCACCAACCCGACCGATCGCCAGACGATCGATTCCGCGGCATAGATGCGAATCGCCATCTCGGCGAGTTTGTGCTGGATCGCGCCGAACTCCGCGATCGGCGAGGAGAACGCCTTCCGCTCCTTGGCATATTTCAGGCATGTGGCGAGCACCTTCTTGGCGCCGCCTACCGTGCCCGGCCCCAGCTTGAGCCGTCCGAGATTCAGAACGTTGAGCGCGATGATGTGGCCGCGTCCGATTTCGCCGAGCACATTCTCCACGGGAACCGGCACATTGTCGAAGAAGAGCGCCGTGGTGGAACTGCCCTTGATGCCCATCTTCTGCTCTTCGGCGCCGCTCTTCACGCCGAAACCGCGCTCTACCAGGAACGCCGTGAACTTCTCCCCGCCCACTTTGGCGAAGACCGTGAACAGATCGGCCGCGCCGCCGTTGGTGATCCACATCTTCTGACCATTCAGAATGTAATGTTTGCCGTCCGCCGAGAGGTCCGCGCGCGTGCGGGCGGCCAGCGCATCCGACCCCGCGTGCGGCTCGGTGAGCGCGTAGGCGGCGAGCATTTCGACATTCGCGAGTTTGGGAAGGTATTTGGCCTTCTGCTGCTCGTTGCCGAAGAACAAGAGCGGCAGCGTACCAATCCCCACATGCGCCGATTGCCAGCCCGACCAGGAGGCATCTCCCGCAAAGTGCTCGGCGGCCACCATCATGGCGGTGATGTCGAGTTCCATCCCGCCGAATTTTTCGGGAATCATGATGGCGGTCAGGCCCAGATCGGCAGCTTTGCGCACGATGGCGAGCGCTACGCCCGGCTCATGATGCAGCACGGCTTCGCGATGGGGCTCGACTTCCTTGGCCCAAAATTCATCTACCGTGCGGGCAATCGCGAGGTGCTCCTCGCTGAGATCTTCCGCGGTGAACACATCGTCGGGGACGCGCTCTTCAATCAGAAATGAGCCGCCGCTGACGATGGGAAGGGTGGTGGTCGCCGTTGCCATATCGTTTATGCTCCTGCTGCCGATTCCTTTTGCCGGTCGAGGCCCGAGAAGCTACCGCCGCTTTCCGCCAACTGCCGCAGCAGCGGCGCGACCGGCCAAAGATCGTCTCCGTGAATTTTGCGAAACTCTTCGATGCGCTCCAGCACTGAGGGCAATCCGACGGTGTCAGCGTAAAACATCGGGCCGCCGCGCCACGCTGGGAAAGCGTACCCGTTCAGATACACCACGTCGATATCCGCGGCTCGCAGCGCGATGCCTTCACCCAGCAGGTGCGCACCCTCGTTCACCAGCGCGAAGAGGCATCGATCGACGATTTCGTTTTGCGTGACGGAGCGTTGTTCGATGCCGGCCTCGCGCGCAGCGTCGGCGATCAGCGCGGCGGTTTCCGGATCGTGGGAAGGCTGGCGATTCTCGTCGTACATCGACCAGCCACGACCGGTCTTCTGCCCGAAGCGTCCCATTTCGCAGAGGCGGTCGGACACCAGCGGTACCCGCACGCCGGGCTTCTCGAGGTGCCTGAATTCCTTGCGGATGCGCCAGCCGACATCCAGTCCGGCGAGGTCGCTCATCGCCAGCGGTCCCATGGCCATGCCGAAATCGTAGAGCGCCTGGTTGACGTCTTCGACGCTCGCGCCTTCTTCCACCAGGAACTGTGCCTCGCGCAGATACGGCGAGAGCATGCGATTCCCAATGAATCCGCGGGCATTGCCGGCGATCACGCCCACCTTGTTCAACTTCCGCGCCAGCGCCATGGAGGTCGCCAATACCTCCTTGCTGGTGGCTTTCCCGCGCACGATCTCGAGCAGGCGCATGACGTTTGCCGGGCTGAAATAGTGGTGGCCGAGGACCATCTCGGGCCGATTGGTGGCCGACGCGATTTCGTCGATATCCAGGTAAGACGTGTTCGACGCCAGGATGCAGCCGGGCTTGGCGATCGCGTCAATTTCGGCGAATACCTGCTTTTTGAGCGCCATCCCTTCGAAGACCGCCTCGGCGATGATATCGGCCTGGTCGAATCCGTCGTAGGTGAGTTGTGGAGTGATCAAGGCGAGACGCTGGTCCATCGCGGCCTGCGAGAGCTTGCCCTTCTTAACGGTGTTGGCGTAGTTCTTGCGGATGGTCGCCATGCCGCGGTCGAGGGCCTCCTGGCTGGTCTCCTTCAAGTTCACCGGGATTCCGGCGTTCGCATAGTTCATGGTGATGCCGCCACCCATGGTTCCCGCCCCGATGACCGCGGCGCGCCGGATCTCGGAGACCGGCGAGTCCTTGGGAATGCCCGGAATCTTCGAGACGCCGCGCTCGGCGAAAAAGGCGTGAATCAGCGACTTCGACTGGCTGGAGTAGAGGCACTGGCCGAACAGTTCCGCTTCGTAGACGCAACCCGCTTCGAACGACAGCCTGGTGGCGGACTCCACCGCATCGATTGCGGCGAGTGGCGCCGACTGCCCGCGCCGCACTTTGCCTGCCTGCTGGCGCGCTCGTTCGAAGATGGCCGGGTCGGCGCCCTGCAGCTTCTCGTTGCGTTCACGCACTTTGGTGTGGGGGCGAGTGGCGGCTTCGCGGGCGAAGGCGATGGAGCCAGTAAGCAGGTCGCCTTCGATCACGGCGTCGACGATTCCACAGGCGAGCGCGTCTCGCGCACTGATCGGCTCGCCGAAAGCGCACATCTCGACTGCCTTGGCGAGACCCGCGAGGCGAGGGAGGCGCTGCGTGCCGGCGGCTCCCGGAATAATGCCGAGTTTGACCTCGGGCTGCCCCACCTGCGCCGAAGGCGAAATCACCCGGTAATGGCCGGACATGGCGACCTCCATGCCGCCGCCGAACGCCGTGCCGTGAATCGCCATGACCACCGGCTTGGCGCAGTCCTCGATTTCGTTTAAGAGAGGATGCAGGCTGATGCGCGGCTTCTCTCCGCTCACCACTTTTCCGAACTCGCGAATGTCGGCGCCGGCGATGAAGGTGCGGCCTCCTCCGATGACGACGATAGCGGTTACCGCAGGATCGGCCGCGGCGGCCTCGATCGCCGCGCGGATGCCTTCGGGCACTCCGGGGCTGAGCGCGTTGACTGGAGGATTGGAGATCGTGATGATGGATACGGAATCTTGGACTGCGGAGGAAACGAGTTCAGGCATGGCCGCCAGACAGTCTACCGACCGGAAGGTAAATCTGTCAATGGCGCGAGGATCTTGACAACTTCAGACGGGATCATCGGGAGCCGTTTTGACAGGTTTCCGTAGCCAATCGGCACGTTCCGGCGTCTAATCTCGTAGGTAGGGTATACTTTGCATAATAAGGACGGTTCCCGAATGGCCCAGCCGAGGCGAGCATTCTTCGTTTTCCCGTTGATAGTACTGGGTTTTGCGTTATTGGGCGGCTTTTATGGGCCGAAGGTTCAGGTATTCGCAGCGTCGGTCGATACGGATCCGAATCCGGAGGCGGAGACCCTTTCCTACGACCGGAATCTGGTCGACACAGTCACCAAAGCGTATGCACTGGTGGAACGGAACTTCGCCGAGCCGGTGAATGCCGATAAGGCGATCTACCGGGGCGCCATTCCGGGGATGCTGCGGACGCTCGATCCGCACTCCAACTTTTTCGACCCCAAAGACTACCGCGCACTGATCGAGGAACAAAAGGGAACTTACTTCGGCGTGGGGATGCAGGTCGCCTCGCGCAATGGAAAGACGGTAGTGATCGCGCCTTTCCCGGGATCGCCAGCCTATAAGATCGGTCTGCGGCCCGGCGACATCATCGTATCGGTGAACGACAAGCCTACCGAGAACTTGAACGTCACCGAAGTCGCCGACATCTTGAAGGGGCCGCGTGGGACGCTGGCAAAGATCGTAGTTTCGCGCGAGAGCGCCAAGGATTACCTCAGCTTCACCGTCGTCCGCGATGAAATCAGCCGGAAAAGCGTCCCCGATGCCTTCTGGGTAAAGTCGGGAGTCGCTTATCTTAAGATTCTGCAGTTCGGAGAATCCACCGGCACGGAAATGGATGAGAACCTCCGGCGCCTGGGTGAGAACAACATCAAGGGTTTGATTCTCGATCTGCGCGGCAATCCCGGCGGCTTGCTCAATTCGGGTGTGGCCGTGGCCGATCACTTCCTGCAAAGAGGACAGTTGGTCGTTTCCCACCACGGCCGATCGAGTGCCGAGCATCCCTACTTCGCGCGTAATGGAAATCACGGCCGCGACTATCCGATCGTAGTGCTGGTGGATCGTAATTCGGCATCGGCTGCGGAAATCGTTTCCGGCGCGCTGCAGGATCACGACCGCGCCTGGATTCTGGGTGAGACGACGTTCGGAAAGGGCCTCGTGCAGACTGTTCTGCCGATGCCCGACAGCACCGCTCTGGCGTTGACAACCGCGCATTTCTACACGCCCAGCGGCCGCCTGATCCAGCGCGATTACACCAACAAGTCGTTCTACGACTACTACTTTCATAAAGACGAGAACGCTCGTAATCTGCAAGACGTCAAGATGACCGACAGCGGCCGGACGGTTTACGGCGGCGGCGGAATCACGCCCGACGAGAAGTTCGCTGCGACAAAGCTCGATCCTCTGGAGGTCTCGCTTCTTCGTAACGGATTCTTCAGCTTCACGAGGAAGTACTTCACGAAGCACAGCGCCAGCCTGCCGCACGGCTGGATGCCGGATGACGCGGTGCTCCACGAATTGCACGACTTCATCGCACAGAACGGCACCAAATTCACCGAGACTCAGTTCACTCAGGATCACGACTGGATGAAGCGCTATCTGGCGAAGGAAATGTACATCTACGCGTTCAACGTGGATGAAAGCGACCGCATCTTCGCGCAGACCGATCCCGAGGTGGAACAAGCCATTGAGTCCATGCCGAAAGCCAGTTCGCTGGTGCAGAGCGTGAAGAAGGTGGTCGCGCAGCGCATGTCCGGCCAGCCCGCCATCGCACATTAGAATCACCGGCTCGCGTTCGCGATTTTTCGGGAACGCGAGCCGATCAGGCCGCCTGCTAAAACTCCTGAAATCTCCGCGCTGAAGATCGTCAGATACCAGGTAAGGTACACACGGAACCGGGGCTGATCGATCGAATTCGCAATCAGCCTGGCGATCTCGGAGTAATTTGTGCCCAGGTACCAAAGCGCCAGCCAGACCATGAACGCGAAGACCATCAGCATGGCATGCGCACGGTGGATACGCGCCAAAATCCAGCCGGTCACGAATTCCGAAAAGAACACCATCGAGAGAGTAGCCGTCCAAGAGATAAATGAGAGAGATGGCTTGTGCTCAACCAGGCGCTGCAATGCCGGCCCACAGAGGAAAACCCACAACAGGCTATCGACCGCGTAGCCCAAAGCGATGAGCAGTTTGTGATCGACGATCGCCGTCCAGATTCCGGTGCAAACGGCGATCAGTACCTGGCGCCAATACCAGACGCTCCCACGCTTTCGGGCTTCTTCCAGTAGATCTCCCGCCAGCGCCGGATCCACACTGATGCGCTCCAACATCCAAGCCGCGATCTTGTGCGATGACCTCACGCGGCGCCTCCTTCCAACAACCGAATGCCTTGCCAAAGTTTGGTCAGGCTCTGCTTGGTCTCACGGACTGTTCGCAAACCCGTCGGTGTCGCCCGGAAATAGCGCTTGGCCCTGCCGCCCCGTTCCGGCGTCGCGTCGCCGAGCCTTGACGAAACGAACCCCTTTTTCTCGAGCCGTTCCAGAGTGGAGTAAACGGTGCCGAAGGCGACTCCGCGCCCGGTGGCCTCTTCGATCTCCCGCGAGATCGGCACGCCGTACGCCTCGTCGTCGAGCCGAATCACGGTCAGCATGACGAGCAGTTCAAATTCGCCGAGATAGTGTCGTTCAGGCATTTCTTCGATTGTATCGAAGAAATCTCACAGCGTCGCGTTAATGCCGGGCGTTCAGAACGTCTTCGTAGTGCTTCTCGTACTGCGGGATGATCCGATCCGTGCAGAAGCGCTCGCCGGCATTCCAGCGCCCCGCCTTCCGCATCTTGTAGTGCAACTCTTCGTTCCGCAGTAGTTCCACCACTCGGGCAGCTTGCGTTTGGATGTCGCCGACGGGAGCCAGGAAGCCGTCCTCACCGTCGGTCACACACTCCGGCACTCCGCCCACGCGTGTAGCCACCGGCACGACGCCGCACGCCATCGCCTCGAGTGCGACCAGTCCGAAGGACTCTAACTCGCTCGGCATCAGCAGCACGTGCGCCAGTGGAATCAAGCGCTCGACGTGATCCTGCTTCCCCAGAAACGACACATGACGCTCAACCTTCAAAGTGCGGGCAAGGTGCTCCGCCGGACCTCGCTCGGGACCATCTCCTACCATCAGCAAATGGGCAGGGACACTCTTGAGCACCTCGGCCAGAATGTAAATACAGTCCTGCACACGCTTCACCGGCCGAAAATTCGAAAGATGAATCAGCAGCTTTTCGCCGCCTGGAGCAAACTGGGCGGCTCGAGTCTTGGCTTCGTCCGGCGCGTAGCGGTCACAGTTTACGAAGTTCTTGATGACGCGAATTTCGTTGGCCACCCCAAACACGTCCACAGTCTGCTTGCGCAGATACTCGCTGATCGAGGTGATACCGTCCGACTTTTCGATCGAAAACTTTGTGATCGGAAAATAGGAGCGGTCCGTCCCCACCAGCGTGATATCGGTGCCGTGCAGCGTGGTAATGAAAGACAGGCGGCGCAGGGGCGCCATCATCTGCTGCGCCAGCAGCGCCGAGATGGAGTGCGGGATGGCATAGTGTACGTGCAACAGATCGAGATCGTAGGACTCCGCGACTTCGGCCATCCGCGACGCTAAGGCCAGGCAGTAGGGCGGATACTGGAACAGCGGGTAATTGGAGACTTCGACTTCGTGATAGTGAATGCGAGGCGTGCCCGGATCGAGGCGAATCGGATTTGCGTAGCTGATGAAGTGGACTTCGTGGCCCCGCAGTGCCAGTTCGAGCCCTAATTCCGTGGCGACGATGCCGCTGCCGCCGTATGTGGGATAGCAGGTGATGCCGACGTTCACCTCCTCACCGTAGCACGGCCCCGCCCGTCTTTCGTGCGTAAAACACCCCTGACGGCCGAGGCCCGCACGTTGTCCCGCGGAATGTCATTACAATGAAAGTTAAGGGCCCGGAGCGGGATTGACTCTTTTCGATCGCATTCTCATTGTTGTCTTTACGTTCGTGCAGTGGCGGCTGACGCTCGCCCTGCTGCGGGCGGCGCAGCGGCGCTTCTCCGGCTCGCGTCGTACCGCCGCACGCGCGGCGATTTTCTTTTGGGATCTTCTGCTGGTTGTCGGGTACATTTTCACGTGGTCCGACCTGGTGGCACGGTTAAACCTGCCCAACCAGCCTGCCATGGTGATGGGCGCGGTAGCGCTCATCTATCTGATGACGTCGGCCGTGCTCTACGTGCTCTACCAGGTTTTCAAGGCCATCCGGAATCAGTTGGCTGCCGACGTGGATGCAAATCGCCGCCGGGTTCTCAACGCGGCCGGCGGAGCATTCATGGCAGCACCGCTCGCCGTGATGGGGTACGGTTCGCTGATTCAACGCACCGACTTTCACGTGCGTGAACTGGATGCGGCGATCCCCGGCTTGCCGAGCGACCTCGACGGACTCCGCATCCTGCAAGTCAGCGACATCCACCTCAGCGCCTTTCTCAGCGAGCGCGAACTGAGCCGGGTAATTGACGCCGCGCTCCAGTTGCGGCGGCCCGACCTCGTGGTAGTGACCGGCGACCTGATCTCGGGCCGGGGCGATCCTCTGGACGCCTGCATTCGCCAGTTGGCTCGCCTCAAGGCCGATGCCGGAGTATTCGGATGCATGGGCAACCACGAACGATACGCCCGCTGTGAAGACTATGCGGAAGAGGCCTGCCGTCGCGTGGGAATCCGCTTCCTGCGTAGCGAATCCCAGCAACTGCGCTTCGGCAACGCGACCTTGAACCTGGCCGGCGTCGATTACCAGTCGCTTGCCGGTAAACAGGAGTATCTGCGGGGCGCGGAGAGCATGATCGTCCCCGGCGCTTGCAATGTTCTGCTCTCCCATAATCCCGACGTCTTCCCAGTGGCTGCGCAACAAGGCTATAATCTCCTCCTGGCAGGACACACGCATGGCGGGCAAGTCACGGTCGAAATCCTGGATCGGTCCCTTAACCCGGCCCGCTTTTTCACTCCGTTCGTGTATGGCTTCTACCGCTCAGGCTCGTCGCTCGCCTACGTCACGCGCGGGATTGGAACCATCGGCATACCGACTCGCATCGGGGCGCCTCCCGAGATTTCACTGCTGCGGCTCAGAAAGGTCTAAGTCGGGAAGCCCGTGCGATACCTCATCCTGAGCGATCTTCACTCCAATTGGGAGGCCCTGCAGGCCGTGCTGCAAGATGCCGGCGGGCGTTACGACCGCGCTCTCTGCTGCGGAGATCTGGTGGGCTACGGCGCCGATCCGAACGCCATCGTGACGTGGGTTCGGGAGCATTGCGACCCGGTAGTGCGCGGCAATCATGATAAAGCGTGCACCGGCCTGGACGACCTGGAGTGGTTCAACCCCGTCGCGCGTGCGGCCGCGATTTGGACGCATCACAACCTTACCCCGGACAATGCCGAGTACACTCGCGGACTGCCCAAAGGGCCGATTTTGGAAGATGGGTTCCAGATCGTCCATGGCTCACCCTTCGATGAGGACGAGTATGTACTCGCGGCGGATGAGGCCATGCAAGCTTTCAGCTATCTGGAGTGCCGCCTGGCATTTTTCGGACACACGCACGTGCAGGGCGGCTTCATCTGGAATCGTTCGCGGGTGGAGACGATCCTGAATCCCTCAGCGTGGGGCGATCGCGAGGAACTCGAGATCGACCCGGAGTGCGCGTACATGATCAATCCCGGATCGGTGGGCCAGCCACGCGATGGGAATCCACGATCGGCGTACGCACTTTACGATTCGGAATCGAAGATAGTGACCTACTGCCGCACAGACTACGATCTTACGACTGCACAGAAGAAGATTCGCGAGGCGGGTCTGCCTCCGATTCTTGCGGACCGGCTCGCAGTGGGAAGATAGGCGGCGGAGCACTTCGCATTCATTTCGGCGCGGAGAGACCATCCCACTCCCGATCGTTTCCCACCCTAGACATTTGCCTTCGACCCTCGGCACCGATTAAGATCTGTGTATCCCGTACTTCCGGAGGTCAAACTTGATGCGAAGAGCTCTGCTCGTGTTCGCTTTGCTTCTTCCTGTCCTCGGACAGGCGCAGGTAAAGCTGCTCCGCTACCCCACTTATTCCAAAGGCAAGGTGGCTTTCAGCTACCTGGGCGACATCTGGATCGCCAGTGAAAACGGCAGCGACGTCCAACGGCTGACCGTCAACAAAGCGCGTGACCAGTATCCGCGATTTTCTCCAGACGGCCAGTGGATCGCCTTCTCTTCGAATCGGGAAGGCAACTACGACGTCTACATCGTGCCGGTAACTGGCGGCGAACCGCGCCAGCTTACCTTCAACACCGCCAACGACGACGTGGTGGGATGGACGCCTGATGGCAAGAAGGTCATCTTCTCTTCCGTGCGCGGCAATGGCGCCTTTCCGTCGGTGGCGACGCTTTGGGAAGTGCCGGTGGATGGCGGCATCGAACGCGCCGTAGACACCGATTGGGGCGCATACGCCAGCTATTCTCCCGACGGCAAGAAGCTGGCGTTCACGCGCCATCCCAGCGTGTGGTCGCGCAAGCACTACCGCGGAGCCTATGCGGCGGACCTGTGGGTGGAGGACCTGGCGACCAAGAAGTTCGCCAAGCTGGGCGACGAGGATTACAAGGGCAATATGCTCTGGCCTATGTACGCGCAGAATGGCGAGATCTATTTCGTATCGAATGAACTGCCCAACGAAAAGACCGTGAAGCCGGGCTCTCCCGAGGTGATGAAGAGCGAGAACAATATCTGGAAGATCTCCGACAAGGGCGGCAAACCGGTACAGGTGACGCACCACGGCGACGGCAATCTCTTCTTCCCCAGCATCTCGGCCGACGGCAAGACGATTGTCTACGAGGACAACTTCGGTATCTGGAAGCTGGACGTCGCGAGCGGGAAGAGCACTGAGATCCGCGTCGACGTGAAGAGCGATCTGAAGGACAATAAGACCGAACTCGTGAGCATCAATAACGAGGTCGAAGGCTTCAGCATTTCGCCTTCAAATCGCCGCGCAGCGATTGTGATGCATGGCGAGATCTTCACGATCCCGACGGATCGCGGAGAGATCCAGCGCGTGAGCGAGACTCCCTGGAAGGAGCAGAATCCGCGATGGTCTCCGAATGGCAAGTGGATCGCGTACGTTTCCGACCGCACGGGCCGCGAGGAGATCTTCATTTCCGACGAACTCGGCAAGAACACCAAGAAGCTGAGCGATGCCGATTGCGACAAGCAGGCGATTGTGTGGGCGGCGGACTCGAAGTCGCTGATGTGGAGCGGCACCGACCACAAGCTGCGCCGCGTGGACATCGATTCCGGCAAGGAAGAAGTGCTGGTCACTGCCGAGGGCGGAAATGTCAGCGATCCGCAGTTCTCCCCCGACGGAAAGTACATCTCATACTCCAAACCGGACAAGCTGCTGCGCACCCACGTGTGGGTTCGCGAACTGGCGACCGGGCAGGAGCAGATGATCTCCAACGAGCAATTCATGACGTCGCGCGGCGCGAAGTGGACGCCCGATGGGAAGAAGCTTTTGCTGATCGGCGGCCAGGGCGGCGGCGCAGGTATTGCCTCCACCGGCGGGCGTGGATCGACGCAGCTTTATGCGGTCTCGCTGACGCCGATTGAGAAGGATCCGAACGATCACGACATCGACACCGAAGCGCAGGCGGAGGCCGCCCTGGAAGCGGCGCCGGCCGGGGGCCGAGGCGGGCGTGGTGGGAACGCGGCACCGGCGAATGTCCAGGTGAAGATCGTGTGGGACGGCATGGATCGCCGCATCGTGCCGATGAGCCGCAATGTGGGCAATGTGTCGATGGTGGTTCCGTCGCCGGATGGCCACACCTACCTGTTCATGGCGCAGGGTGGCGGCGGTGCCGCATCGGATGATCCCGCTGTAGCGGCGGCCGCAGGTCCCGGCATGTATACCATGGCGGAAGATGGCACTCGCGTGACGCGCCTCAACACTACGCCCACCGATGCCGGCACCGGCCGTGGAGGACGCGGCGGGAGAGGCGGCGGTGGCGGCGTTTTCGGCGGCGGCAACGAGCCGCAGTGGGCACGCGACAGCCGCGGCATCTACTTCATGCAGGGCGGCAGCATTTACAATCTCGCGATCAGCGCGCAGGCTGGCGAGAGCGCGGGAGCGGCTCCTGCCGCAGGCGGTGGCGGACGCGGAGGCCGTGGAGGACGTGGCGCCGGCACAGGCGCGGCAGCAGCAACAGACACGCAAGCGACGGCGGGCGCAGGTCCACGACGCATCAATGCTTCGGTGCGGATGGAGATTGATATCGCCGCCGAACGCCGCCAGGTCTTCGAAGAAGCCTGGCGCGTGATGAAGAATCGCTTCTACGATCCCAAGATGCACGGTGCGAATTGGGCGGCCGCGAAGGATACCTACGAGCCGATGCTCGGATACGTAGCCGATACCGAAGAGTTGCACAACCTGATCATGGAAATGATCGGCGATATGAACGCGTCGCACACCGGCATCTCCGCCGGAGGGCTGCTGCCGGGCAGAACGACAACGGAAGAACGCATCACGACGCGTCATCCCGGCTTCGAACTGGAACCGGACGCGTCGGGTTACTACAAGGTCTCCTACATCTACAAGAAGGGACCCGCCGATCATGATTACGTCAAACTCGCCGTCGGCAACTACGTGCTGGCGGTCAACGACAAGGAGATGAAGACCAGCGACAATTACTGGAAGCTCTTCAACATCCTGCCCGAACGTAAATTCGAGTTCATGGTCAACTCCAAGCCTTCAACGGATGGGGCGTGGATGGTCACGCTCGAGCCGCTGACGTCCGCGGCGCAGTCCAACCTCGAGTACGATCGCTGGGTAGCCGAACGCAAGGAGATGGTCGCCAAGCTCTCCGACGGCAAGATCGGCTATCTGCACATCAAGGCGATGGACGCTCCGTCGCTCGCGAAGTTCCAGTTGGATCTGCTGGAGAATCAGGATAAGGCAGGCCTCATCATTGACGAGCGCTTCAATGGAGGTGGCGGTATCGACCAGGAACTGCTGGCCATCCTCGGGCAGCGCAAGGCCTATCAAACTACGCGCAACCGCGATTCGCTTGAAGTGAAGCGCCCCGGCCAGGCCTACCTTGGACAAATGGTAGTGCTACAGAACGAGCGCTCCGCCAGCGACGCTGAAATGTTCCCCGATGGCTTCCGGCGTTTGGGGCTCGGTAAGATTGTGGGCGTCCCCACGATGGGCGCAGTGATCGGAACCGGGTCCTTCACCCTGATGGATGGCTCCGTCCTGAGAACCCCCGGCTCGGGCGTTTACCAGTCACAGGAAGGGGGAGCGAACCTGGAGAACTACGGCGTGCCTCCGGATATTTACGTGGACAACACACCGCCGGACTTTCTAAGTCATCACGATCGCCAGGTGGAAAAGGCGATCGAGGTGCTCAAGGCGCAGATGTAATCGCTCTGAACCGACGAAGGCGGGTCCCGTTACGGCGGACCCGCCTTTTTCTTTGGCAGTATCAGCGAATCCCCCCACAACTTCGTTAGCATCTAACATGGAGGAGACATCTGTCGCTCCCCATGGACGCTCTTACTGTTCACCGCCTGCACTTCGCTTTCACGGTGACGTTTCATTATATTTTTCCGCAATTGACGATGGGGCTCGCGCTCCTGATCCTGATCCTCAAGACGATGGCTCTGCGGACAGGCAATGAGCATTACCACCGCGCTGCCCGTTTTTGGGCACAGATCTTCGCCATCAACTTCGCCATGGGTGTGGTGACCGGCATTCCCATGGAGTTTCAGTTCGGCACCAACTGGTCGCGATTTTCGAAGGCGGCCGGCGGTGTCATTGGGCAAACGCTCGCGATGGAAGGAGTCTTCTCGTTCTTTCTGGAATCGAGCTTTCTGGGCGTATTCCTCTTCGGCGAAAAGCGACTGGGACCGAGAGCGCATTGGTTCGCCGCGTTTCTGGTTTGCCTGGGGTCGTGGCTCAGCGGCTTCTTCATCATTGCTACGGACGCATGGATGCAACATCCCGTGGGTTTCCAATCCGGCCCCCACGGCGAGATCATCCTCACGAGTCTGGCCGGCCTGTTGACCAACCCCTGGCTGTTCTGGCAGTACCTCCACAACATGATTGCCTCGGTAGTGACTGCGAGTTTCGTAATGGCCTCGTTAGGTGCGTTCTACCTGCTCACGCATCGCAGCGAGGAATACGGCAGAACCTTCGTGCGGCTGGGGGTAATCGCGGGCACGATCGCGAGCTTCCTGATGCTCTATCCGACCGGCGATGGGCAAGGTAAGAATATCGCCAGGAATCAGCCGTCGACACTGGCTGCGATGGAGGGTCTGTTTCGGTCGGAGCAGGGCGCGGGACTGGTCATTCTCGGACAGCCCGATTTTGAGAGGCGCCACATGGACAATCCTCTCATCGTGCCGAAGGCGCTCAGCTTCCTGACGTATCAAAGGTGGGGCGCGGAGGTCAAAGGGCTGGATGAGTTTCCTGCCGATCGCCTGCCGGACAATATGCTGCTCTTGTATTACAGCTATCACATCATGGTGGGGCTGGGAACGATCTTCGTGGGCGTGATGGCTCTGGCATCGTTCAGTCTTTGGCGCTCGACGTTGTATCACTCGCGATTCATCTTATGGATGATCATGCTGGCAATGCCATTCCCGTACATCGCGACCACGGCGGGTTGGATCACGGCGGAGGTAGGACGACAGCCGTGGCTGATTTACGGCCTGATGCGCACGCAGGAAGGCGTGTCGGCGCACGTTTCCGCCGGCAATGGGCTATTTACGCTGATTGGCTTTATGGGCATCTATACGATCCTCGCGATTTTGTTCCTGTTCCTGGTGTTCCGCGAGATTGAAGCAGGTCCGGAGCATATCAGCGAGGTTCACGAGGTGGCAGCCTAATATGACGGGGAGGCCGCTCGCTACGAACCGCGCGCGTTAGCAAGCGGTCTGGGGAAGAATATGGAGACCATCTGGTTCTGTCTCGTCGCGGTGATGATCGCGGTATACGTGGTCCTGGACGGCTTCGATCTGGGCGCCGGGATTCTGCACCTGGTGGTGGCTCGGAACGACCGCGAGCGCCGCCTGGTGTTGAGTTCCATCGGTCCGGTCTGGGATGGCAACGAAGTGTGGCTTCTCGCGGGCGGAGGAACTCTGTATTTCGCTTTCCCGGCCCTCTACGCTTCGAGTTTCAGCGGGTTCTATTTGCCATTGATGATCGTATTGTGGCTGTTGATCTTGCGAGGCATCGCCATCGAGTTTCGCAATCACATCGAGAGTCTGGCGTGGCAGCCGTTTTGGGACGCCGTATTCGGCGGATCCAGCGCGCTGCTGGCGATTTTCTTCGGCGCGGCGCTGGGAAATGTCGTGCGTGGCGTGCCGCTCGACCAGGCGGGCGAATTCTTTCTGCCGCTGTGGACCGATTTTCGCACGGGGCGCGACCCCGGCATCCTCGACTGGTATACCATCCTGGTGGGATTGACCGCTTTTGTGACGCTGGCGGTGCACGGCGCGTTCTGGGTGGCGCTCAAGACGGAGGGCGAACTGGAAGGGCGCGCCCGCGGTCTGGCAAACCAATTGTGGTGGGGATTGTTCGCCGCGGTGAGCGTGGTGACGATTGCAAGCTTCCGCGTTCAACCACATCTTCAGTTGAGTTTTACCGCGCATCCCTGGGGCTACGTTTTTCCACTTCTGGCCCTGGCGGGCCTGATCGGCATGCGAGTGCGTGCCGCGAGAGAACTAGACGCTTTTCTCTGCTCCTGCCTGTTCATTGCAGGAATGCTGACGAGCGCCGCTTTCGGACTCTATCCCGAACTGCTGCCTTCCAACGGCGACACTGGATCATCACTGACGGTCGCGAACGCAGCGGCCCCGGCATACGGGCTGCGCATCGGACTCTTCTGGTTCATTCCGGGAATGTTGTTAACGACGGGATATTTCGTGTACACCTACAGAAACTTCGCGGGTAAGGTGAAGGGGTAGAGGTGCGGTGGCGCTAGAAGTCGGCCGACGTATCGCCAGATCGCTAGCGGTCGCGGCCCGCTAACGCGCGCGGCCCGCTACGAGCCGCGACCGTAAGGGAGCGTTTTTTGGCAATCGAGACATCGCTTGCTTACGCGCGCGGCTCGCTGACGACTACAACGCTTGCCCGGTACAATTCGCTCACGATGCGCGACCGTAAGGGAGCGTTTTTTTGGCAACCGAGACATCGCTTGCTTACGCGCGCGGCTCGCTGACGACCCAACGCTTGCCCGCCACAATTCGCCACGATGCTCGACCGTAAGGGAGCGCTTTTTGAGCAATCGAGACATCGCTTGCTTACGCGCGCGGCTCGCTGACGACTACAACGCTTGCCCGCCACAATTCGCTCACGATGCTCGACCGTAAGGGAGCGCTTTTTGAGCAATCGAGACATCGCTTGCTTACGCGCGCGGCTCGCTGACGACCACAACGCTTGCCCGCCACAATTCGCTCACGATGCGCGACCGTAAGGGAGCGTGTTTTGAGCAATCGAGACATCGCTTGCTTACGCGCGCGGCTCGCTGACGACCACAACGCTCGCCCGCCACAATTCGCTCACGATGCACGACCGTAAGGGAACGTTTTTGAGCAATCGAGACATCGCTTGCTTACGCGCGCGGCTCGCTGACCACCCACAACGCTTGCCCGCCACAATTCGCCACGATGCGCGACCGTAAGGGAGCGTTTTTTGAGCAATCGAGACATCGCTTGCTTACGCGCGCGGCTCGCTGACCACCCACAACGCTTGCCCGCCACAACTCGCCCACGATGCGAGACCGTAAGGGAGCATTTTGAGCAATCGAGACATCGCTTGCTTACGCGCGCGGCTCGCTGACGACCCCTACGATGGCCCGCTACAATTCGCTCACGATGCTCCACCGTAAGGGAGTGATTTTCGGGACAATCGAGACATCGCTTGCTTACGCGCGCGGCTCGCTGACGACCCCTACGCTTGCCCGCCACAATTCGCTACGAGCCGCGACCGTAAGGGAGCGTTCTTGCGCTGGATAAGGCCGACATACTTGGGTCTGGCGCCCCACAACCGGGTCTATTTCGGCAACGCGCCTTGCACGAACTTCACTAAGTCCGCGTGGTACTTGTTCGCGGAAGGCTGATCGATATACACCATGTGGCCTGCCTCATAGTATCCGGTGGAGATGTTGTTCTTCTTGACCTCGTCGGATACCTTGAGGTGCGCGATGGTCCACTCCACCGGGAAGAACGGACACGCGAAGTCGTAGTAGCCCATGCCCACGAACAGATGCATGTGCGGATTCTTGGCAAATCCGTTTTCCAGGTTGACTACCGTGTTGTACTCGCCGGACCATGGCGGCGCATTGCCCGACACGTAGTACAGATTGTCGTTCTTGTAGTTCAGATCGTTGCGGATGTACGCCTCGAAAGCGGTAAGGAAGCAGTCCTCGATGTTGGCATTGCTGAAATCAAAGCTGGTATTGTTGGCCCCGGCATCCAGTTGGTAGCCTGCAAAGCGTGAATCGAGGCGCGAGGTCATCATGTGCTGATCGCGCATCAATTCCGTGCTGAAGGGCCCCAGCGGCACGCGGAGGTCGAGCCCGTCGACAAAAGGCTTCGACAACCCGGTGTACTTTGCGAAATCGGACAGCACCTTCTCCCGCTGCGCCTGCGTCGCGCGGGCGCCATCGAAGAGATACTCCAGATATTCGCCCGAGGAGAAATCTCGCGCCTGTTTCGCCATCTGGTCCACCGACAGCTTTTGCAATTCCGGAGGCTGCTTCTTGTGGAAATGCGCTGTCATGATTTCGGTGGGAAGCGTGCTGAGTTGGCGCTGCTCGCCAGCCGCAGCATTGGAATCGATCACCGCGGAGAGCAGCATCACACCGTTGATCGGAATGTCGCGATCGGTCAGATATCCCGCCAATCCAGCGGCGCGGGTCGTTCCGTAGCTTTCGCCTCCCACGAAGAGCGGCGAACCCCACAGATTGTATTCGTTCAGGAAGCTGCGAATGAACTCGCCGAAAGCCGCCAGGTCGTTCTCCACGCCACCGAAGTCCGGGCCGTAAGCGGGCCGGTCGGGGCGGCTGAAACCGGTTCCCATGGCGTCGATGAAGACCAGATCGCCCGTATCCAGCAGGCAGTTCGGATTATCCACATACGTGTAAGGCGGCGGAGTCGCCATGCCGTTCGGCTCCATCTTGACCATCTTGGGACCGAACGCGCCCATGTGCAGCCAGATGGTGGCGGCGCCGGGACCGCCGTTGAACAGGAACCACACCGGCCGCTTGGACTTGTCGGTCACGCCGCTTTTCGCGTAGTAGATGTAGAACAGGTGGCCCTGGCTCACGCCCGTGGTGGCGTGCTTGATGGGCATGAAGCCCACGTGGGCGGAGTACGCAATAGTCTCTCCGTGCAACGTGATCTGGTGCTGGGTGACGATGGGCTGCGCCGGATAATTGATCGGCTGCATCTCCTCCGCGCCATAGTTGAAGCGGTAGAAGCCGTTCGTATTGGCGGCAGGCCCGCCGCGGCCCTGGGCGAACAGGCCGACCCCAGTCGCGGCGATGAGGACGAGTAGTCTGCAAAACTTGCCGTGGGAAATTTCGATTCTCATATTTTGCTCCTTGATGGGCTCGCGCTCATCTGCGCGGTGCCACGGTTTGGTTGACGAAACTGGCCAGATCGCCTTGCAGCTTGGCCAGCGCCTTGTTGTCGACATACGTCATCTGACCGGATTCGAAATGACTCACGGTGATGTTGTGGGCGCGGACTTCGGGCGCCACATTGAGGTGCGCTAACGTGAACTCGGTGGCATAGAACGGCGCCGAGAGGTCGTAGTAGTTCATGCCCACGAAGAGGCGCAGATTCGGATCGCGGGCGAAGGCACTGGCGAGGCTGGCATCGTCGTTGCCGGTGGAGGTGAACTGGCCGACGCCGCCGCTATTCAAGTAATAAACTCCATTGCCGCCGGTGAAGGTCAATTCGCGCCGCAAGTAGGCTTCGTAGGCAGTCTCGAATCCGCCGGCGAGATGGCTCATATTGAAGTCGATCAGGGCTGGAGCGCCGCCGAAGAATCCGCCACCGCCGCCACCGCGTCCGCCACCCGCCGGAGATGGCAGAAAGCCGGTAACGCGCGCGTCCGAGTTGGACAATGCCTTGTGTTCCTCCCGCAGCAACTCGCCATTGAAGCGATCGAGGGAGACCCGCAGATTGTTGTTGACCAGGAATGCCTTGGAAAGTCCGGTGAATCGCGACAGGCCGGCGATCGCCTTGGCGCGTTCGTCCGCGGTCATGCGGTCGCCCTTGTACAAGGCGTGTAGATATTCGCGGGACGCGAATTGCCGCGCCTGCCCAGCGATCTGCTCCGCGCTCATGGCGCTCATTTCCGCCGACAGCTTCTTGTGCCGCCACGCGGCCATCGTCAGACTTGGAAGCAGCGTGATGTATTGAGCATCGCCCGCCAGCGCGTCGGCGCTCATGGTCATCGAAAGAAGCGCGATAGCGCTCACCGGAACCTGGTGCTCGATCAGATAAGCCGCAAGACCCGCGGCACGTCCCGTACCGAAGTCCTCTCCTGCCAGAATCAGCGGGGAATTACGCAAGTTGTTCGCATTGAGGTAGCTTCTGACGAACTCGGCTAGCGATGCGACGTCATTCGCGGTATTCCAAAAGGTGAGGCCGCGGCCCGGCTGATCGGGGCGGCTGTAGGCAGTGCCCACCGGATTCACGAAGACCAGATCGGCATTCCCGAGCAGGGTATTGGGATTTTCGCCCCAGGTGTACGGGGGCGATCCAGCGGTCCCCTCGCTCGTCCACTTCATGCGCTTGGGACCGAGGCCGCCGAACTCCTGCCAACTCGCTGCGACGCCCGGCGCGCCGCCCAGGAAGAACATCACGGGCCGCACCGCATCGCTTGAACCGTCCTTGGAATACGAGGTGTAGAAAACGTGCGCCTCCGATTGGCCCGTGGTCGCGTTGCGCAAGGCGAGGAATCCCGCCCGCGCCGTGTAGTTGATGGTCTGTCCGCCGATCGTGATCTTCTGGTGGGTTTCCACCGGCTGCCCGTCGGGAATCGCCGGTGCCGTGCCGGCGCCAGTGTCGTAATTGTAGAATTCGCTGGTGGCGGCGGCCGGGGCTCCCCCGCCTCCTCGCCCGCCACGTCCTTGGTTCGCGGCTGGCGCGGCGGCAGGCGGCGCCGCCTGTTGGGTCTGCGCCCCTTGCTGTGCGGCCTGCTGTTGAGCAGCCCGGCCGCGGCCTCCCTGGCCCCATGACAAGGACGCCATGGCGAAGAGGATCGCCATCAGGCCTCGTCCGTTCCGTATAGATCGCATTTGCGAGTAAGCTCCTGGTGGAAAGTTACGTAGAGGTGACTATTCTACAGGAGCGATGGCGTTACTACCAGGCGTCGCGGTTACTGATGGTCACGCGGAAGAAGGGCTTCTCTTTTTCCGCAGGCTCCATCTGGTATTCCTGGCTGGTCTTCCTCGGATCATAATCGCGCCAGAGCCACGCCAGCGATTCCGGCAAGTCGAGGGACGCCTGCGCACCGCCATGGGCGGCCGTGCCGAAACGGAAATGGAAATCGTACTCCTGCCGCTTGAGCGAGTTGGCCATCTGGATGTTCTGCATGGGCCAGGAGCCGTGTTCATTTTCGAGATCGTCGGAGCCGTCGCTCATCCAGACGCGAATGTTTCGCTTGGGCTCCTTGCGGACCTTGAAGGGATAGACGTTTCCACCTTCCAGTTTTTCTTGCGGACGCCACTGGATGGACGTGAAACTCCCCACCGCCGAATGCACTCGGCTGAATTTGTCGGGCATCAGCCACGCCACATTGAACGCGCAGATGCCGCCCGACGATTCTCCCGCGATCGCGCGGCTGTAGCCATCCGGCCGGAGCTTGTACGTCTTCTCCACTTCGGGCAGCACTTCCTCCATAAGGAAACGCGCATAACGGTCGCTGACGGTGTCGTACTCGATGGAGCGCATGGCGCGGCCCTCCGGCGATTGGCCGGGCGCGATCATCACGTGGACCATCGGCGGCAAGAGCTTCTGGTGGACCAGGTTCTCCGTGACGGTGAAGAGGCGCATCCGTGAGAAATCGCCGATGAGATTCTGCCCGTCCTGCCAGACCATGAGTGCGGAAGGAACCGCGGGATCGACACCGGGAGAAGCATAGACCCAATAGTCGGCCTTCATGCCGTCATAGATCTTGCTGGCAATGGTCATCTTGTCGCTGACTCGGCCCTTCGGGACTCCCGGTTTCTGGTAGGAGTCGGGATTGTATCCGACCGCGTCGCCGCGTGCGCCGAGCGGCTTTCCCGCGGCGTAATACTGGAAGGAATGAGTGACGCCTGTTCGCATCTTCGTCAGCAGCATCCACAAACTGCCGCCGGGGATCTGCATCATCGGAACGGCGGGCTGCTGATCGATGGAGATGGTGACGGGCGAAGGAGAGTCCGCGACGAAGAGATAGTCTTGGCCCCAGATGGCCTGCCCGCCGCGAGGTGACAGCGTCTTCGCAATACGGTCTTGCAGACCTGGCGCGGCAGGGCCGATCCGTGCGGTCGCAATCAATTCTTCAAGGGGAGGGACCTGGCCAAGAACGGCTGCCGCCATCAGGAAAAGCGGTACAAATCGTCTCATGGTTGGTCAGTATACACGGCCTGCCCTGCCGAACGCCGCATTCCAGCAGAGCAGGGCTCTTTGGAATAAGGATTCTGGTGAAACATCAGACCGCAGGGAAGCCGCTGCCCTATCTCTCAACTGTTTCTCAGCTATTTCGCGAAGAGTTGGACATCAAAGCGTTGCCCACTTTCCAATAACCCGGTCTTTCGCCACGAAGTACGTACATCCTTGTACTCGCCGCTGTCCGGCGCTAAGGTGGCTTCAGGAGTGCAGGTGCCAGAAAGACCGGGACGTAATTCGCGATGTTGGTGCGGCAGCGGCAGGAAATACAAGAAGTGCCATCTGAATGCGGACATTGAGACGGAAGAACGCAGCAGCCTTCAATTGCCGCGTGCCAGGGAAATCTGGGAAATCGAGAAGAGCATACTACTGCAGCCGCCACCCCGGCGTAACAAATCAGGCTGATCCAAGCCGTGGCGGATTACCTTTACTAGCCAATCTGCGGTAACCCCGTTTTAGTGCCGTTATTCTTTGCGTGCCGAATCTGTGGCAACGGGCTTCCTTTACGGGGTGTTCAGCCCCCGGGTCGTCAGCTAATCCGCCATCCGAAAAATTCCATTACCACCAGACCCAAAAACAGGCCCAGCCGAACTCCCGGAGATACGCCGCCGAAACGCCACAGATGCGGCAGCGCGACCGTTCACCCCGCCTTCACTTTGGTATAGCAGGAGCGGAGAACGATGGCGATAAACAACAACATTGGAGTCGCCGGCTCGGGAACGGAGACCGGAACCGCGTTGCCGAGAAACTGCCCATTGGCGTCGAACACCAGGAGCGGACCAAGCGAGGTACTGTTCATCCCGGAATCTCCCCATGCTGGGACGCCGAGCTGATTGCAGGAGATTTGCGCATTCTCAGTCGCAGTAAAAGGTTGACCGAAAGTGACTGGAAAACTGAAAGCAGCGCCACCCTGCGTCGTGGAACTAATTCCACCCACACTGAGATTCGTGGAGACCTGGCAGCTTCCGCCACCTGAGCCGTCATCAGTACCGCCCACGTGATCGAAGAATGTCATCACGGTCCCGGTAGGCGTCGTAGGAGTCGAGATTCCCGTGAGAATATACTGCTGTGTAACCTGAAAGTCAGTGTTGAAGTTGGCAAAGACCCCAAAACCCGAGGGCGCAAATGCGCTGGTGTCATGGCTGGCTTGGGCGAAGATGTCGCCAACGTCCAGAGTGATATCCGGATTGAAGGAGCCGCCGCTCATGAACCCGGTACAGAAACTTCCTGTATCGCCCGTGAATGCCTGACTGTAAACGATATTTGTGGGTAGTCCTTGGTAGAAGCCACAGGTCCCACTCACTGTGCCAGTGAGAGTGGCCGCAAACGTACAGACTGACAGGCAGGCGGCCGTCAATGTGATTCTGACCAACCGGAGGAGCATGGTGCCCTGAGTTTAAGGCGTTTCTCGAATTGGCCGCAAGCGAGGGAAGGGTGGCAGCGCACGATTTGTATGAGGAACAGTGTGTGGACTCACGCGCTCCGTGATCAGAGACTCTTCTTTCCCGCGTCGCGACTTAGCCCCACTTTCCCGTATTGACTAATCCTGGTTGCGAACCGTCTGGGACGCACAGACAAATTGTCGACGCCGTGGTCTCGAAAGCCTGCTTATGCCATGCGGAGCGCAGCGGCGAGATCCTTGTTTCCTCGCACACGCCAGATCTTCGAGTCCAGTATGTAGTGGGTGAAGGCGACACCCCAGGGAGCCGCTTTCAAAGCGGGGTAGGAGGCAAATACCGGCAGAGAACCAGCGCCGAGATTCAAGAGTAGATTCAGAGCCAGCGCTGCGCCGAAGTAATAGACGAACCGCCGCGCCAACGTCGCTGCCAACCCCGCGCTCTCACCGAATTTCGGGTCGGCATAGTGATTCTGATTGTGGAACCACATCAACCGGTGATATTGAAAGCTGTGGAAGAGCCCGAGAACGATGCCGGCGCGAATCAGACCATCGGTTCCCGTGGTAGCCGCGTATCCAAACGCCAGCCACTGCAACGGCACCACCACCGCAAACAGCATGAGCTTGGGCGAATTCAGGGGCTCGCCTGTCATCACTTTCTGCAACTGACGCGCGACGAAGGCCAAGGCCCCCAGTGCATAGATGGTCAGCAGAAGGGAGTCGAAAGTCCTAACCCAGGACAACGCAAACAGGTTGGTATTTCCCTTGATGATCAGGCGCGCGTACGGGAGCATGAGCGAGACCAATAGAAACCAGCGATCCAGAAGAAAATCCGAGCGCTCGCGGTTTTTGTGCCGGTACAGCATGACGAATCCGAAATGCTGCTTGGCGATGTGGAAGTGCAGCCATGAAGTTGCCAGGACGTAGAACAGGGGTCCGGCACCTGCGGCCACCATCACCGGTCCAACCAGCATCGCCGGCACCACCACCCAGAGCAGCGATCCGAGCCGCTGGCGCTCATTGTTATCGAAGTACGTGCGGGTCGCCGTCGCCAGAACGTGCGGTCCATCGATCCCGAAGAGCCAGACGAGGTACAGAGGTGTCACCGGGAAGCCGGCTGCCATGAGAGCCAGTACGACATAGCTCGCCACCGACGAACCGATGAACCAGGTAAGATCCTCACGCCCGCTGATGATCCAATTGGCAGAGCGTGGTGGCGACAGAGCGATCGTCTGAGTGCTCACGTGCTTCCCTCTGTCGCCACTATGAAGCCATGCTCCGGCAGGTGCAAGATACCCAGCGGATATCGCAGGAATGGCTAACCTTGGATAGTCACTACACCGCGGCGGCGGCTGACGGACGCGGCTGCAGCCGCTGACGCTCCACCTCCGCGAGTTCCAATTGCAGGCGCCTGAACGCGCGCTCCTGCTCGGGATTGCGGTCCCACCGTTCGTGGCCGAGATTGCGAGTCTCCAGGGGGTCGTTTGCAAGGTCGTACATCTCCCACTCATACGGCAGATCGGGATGAGCAGCATCGTAATATTTCGCAAGTTTGTAGCGTTCCTCGCGAATGCTGATGATGTGGTTGCGGGGCCCGGGATATGGACCTTGCGGCTGGCCCGACTGGTAGTCGTCATAGGTGAAGGCGATGTACTTCTGCCGCCCCTCCGCGGAGGGATCGAGCACGACGGGGGAGTAGTCGACCCCTTGCCATGGAGCGCGCGCGGAAGCCGGCGCGTCCATCAGGCTGGCGAGCGTGGGTAGAAAGTCGACGTGCGAGACCATCGCCTCGGACGAGACGGGCTCCGGAAAGAGCTTGGGATTGGAATAGATCAATGGCACGCGCAGGGTCTCTTCGTAGAAATTGAAGTTCTTCTGCCGAAGCCCGCCATGGGTCATTCCCATCTCGCCGTGATCGGAGGTTTTGATGACCAGAGTGTTGTCCATCAAACCGCGCGAGGAGAGGATCTCGAGGATTCTCACCAGATACCGGTCGGAAGACTTCATCAGGTTGCCGTAGAAATTGATGTAGTTGCGCTGTTGCTCGGGATCCAGCTTGCCGAGGCCGGCATTGCTCAGAGCGAGGAATTCTGGCTGAACGCGCGGCTTCGTCGAGAGATCTTCGTTCACGGTCGCCGGCAGTTCGATGTCTCCTTCGAGCCAGCTCGGGTCATAGCCGTTCTGCAGGGCTGCATTCGGATACCCGAGCACGTCGTGAGGATTGACGAGAGAGACCACGAGGAAGAAGGGCTGCTGCGTTGCGGCAGGTCCTTTCAAATACGACAGCACCCCCTCGTCCCCGGTTTGTTCCAAACCATTGTCGTGGATGAAACGCCCGTCGTTATCGGCGTCTCCCCCGCCGTACTCGTTAGGGTCCTGATTGGCGCCGGCGTCCGGCGGATTCCAGCGCTGGAACCCATACCGGTCGACATCCTCCGGCACATAAACCCCGTCTTCATTGGCCGGCTTGGTCAGGTGGAACTTGCCTTTATAAGGAGTGGCATAGCCCAGGGAAGCCATCACGGTTGCGATGTTCTTAAAATCGAGCGGTAATTCAGCCTGCGGATACTGGCTGGCCGGCATGTTCTGCTCGAGGGTCCATTTCACGCCGTGCTGCGCCGGGAAATACCCGGTCATCAGCGTGGCGCGGCTTGGCGAGCACATGCAGGAATTGCAAAATGCACGTTGAAACGTGAGGCCATTTCTCCGCAAACGGGTCTCCCCCGGGAGATTCTTTTCGGCCCAACCGGGCGGAAAATGCTGGATCGCCCGTTCCTGATCCGTAATAAATAAGATTACATTCATGCCATTCAGATTGCGTCGAGTCGACATATGGGTAACCCCTCCAGCGCGAATGCGCGGTTATTCGATCCACCCGATCGTATCAGTTTTTCTTAGTATTTCTTAGTCTATTCTTGTAGTATTTCTTAGCCAAATCGCAGGATATGTGGTACTTCAGCTTGCCCAAAACGGCATGGACCCGAGATGGGCTAAACTGGAACACTTGGGTTAGTTTCCTTTGATCGACCTCCACTCGCACACCAACGAATCGGACGGCACCTGTTCGCCCGCAGAACTGATTGAAGAAGCGGTTCAGTCGCAAGTAGACGTTCTCGGCATAACCGATCACGACACCTTCAAGGGTTACGACGATGCTCGCGCTTTGGGCCAGGAGCGTGGTGTCGAGGTGATTTGCGGGATCGAAGTTTCCACCAAACTTCACGGCAGCACCGTCCACTTGCTGGGGTACTTCTTCAATCAGACCGGTCTGCCTGCATTTCGCGAATGGGTGCTCGATCAACAGGCGGCGCGTCGCGAACGCAACGTGCGGCTGACCGCGCGTCTTCGCGAATTAGGATTCGATATCAATCTCGAGGAAGTCGAGGCACGCGGCAAGGGCATGACGGGCCGCCCGCATTTCGCGCTGGTGATGGTGGAGAAGGGCTACGTCTCCAGCCTGCGCCAAGCCTTTGACGAGTACCTGGATGAGTCCGCAAAGGGCTACGTGTATCGCCGCGAGCCTCAGTTTGACGAGGGCGTGTCCCGCATCCGTAACGCGGGCGGAATCGCTTCTCTGGCGCATCCCATTCGCGTGAATGGGGACGTGCCGAAGCTGATGCCCGAGCTTTGCGATTGGGGCCTGAATGCGCTGGAGGTTTATCACAGCGATCACGGTCCGGCTGAGACTGAGCTTTACCTTGAACTGGCTCGGAAATACGGTCTTCTGATCACGGGCGGCTCCGACTTTCATGGCGACGTGAAGCCTGACGTGAAGCTTGGCACTGGCTGCGAGGGCAATCTCAAGATTCCCTCCGATTTGATCGAGAAACTCAAGAGCGCGGTTTAACACAGCGACTGGGCGACGCTCCCTTACGGTCGCGGCTCGTAAGCTATTTGCAAACACGAGATGAAAGTTACGAAACGCACGCGAAAGCTATTTGCAAACACGAAGTGAAGTTACGAAACGCACGCGAAAGCTATTTGCAAACACGAGGTGAAAGTTACGAAACGCACGCGCTGCGAGCCGCGCGCGTAAGCAAGCGTTGCTAGAGCACGTTTCGCGCTGCGAGCCGCGCGCGTAAGCAAGCGATCTTCACCTTTTCCTCTCCGATATTTTTTCGCCCTTGCCAGGTGCCCCGATATGATCTACGATATAGAACAAACATGCCGCCCAGTTATCTTGGCGAATTCGAACAGATCGTTTTGTTGGCGGTAGTCCGTCTCGGCGACAACGCGTACGGCGTCCCGATCCGCGCTGAAATCGAGAAGCGCGCCGGCCGCCCAGTCAGCGTCGGGGCTCTGTATGCGACCCTCGACCGCCTCGAAGCCAAGCGGCTGATCCACTCCTGGTTTGCTGACCCTACCCCGCAGCGCGGCGGGCGATCGAAGCGCTATTTCAAGCTGCTGCCCAAGGGTCTACAGGCCCTCGAAGAATCGCGCGACATGTTCAATCGCATGTGGCAGGGAGTTCGCTTGAAAGGAGAGTCGGATGCCTGAACATCCTCCGCAACTCGCCGAGCGGCTGCTGCGCTGGCTGGTGGGCGGCCGCGATGCCGACGCGGTCACGGGCGATCTGCGCGAATCGTTCCAAACCCGCGGCGGAGGAGCGATCTGGTATTGGCGCCAGGCACTCAGTTGCGCGGCTGTCCGGCTGTCGCCACATCGGCGCGTGCTGCCCGGCCTCGGCCACGACTTCCACCATGCGCTCCGCACCATCCGCCGAAACCCGGGTTACGCCTTCACTGCCATGGTCTGCCTGGCTTTGGCCATGGGCGTCAATACCACGCTCTTCAGCTTTCTCGACAGCCTCTACTTCCGCAAGTTGCCCGTTCCCGAACCGGAACAGATCTTTCAGGTCATCCGCCATGGGACGCCGCTCTGCTCCTGGCGCGAATACATGAATTTCCGCGACGGCCTGCGTTCTTTCCGGGCCGCCGCATCCCTTTCCGCGGGCACATACGTGGAGATCGACCGGCAGACGGTCAACCTGAGCTTCGAGGTCGTCTCCGCGAATTACGCCGATGTGCTGCGCCTGGGAACCACACTGGGCCGATGGTTCGCGCCAGACGAAGACTCTCCTGGGAGCGAGCCTGCCGTGGTGATCAGCCACCAGCTTTGGAGCACGCGTTTCCATAGCGACCCGGCGGTCGTCGGCCGCCAGCTCCGCATCCACGATTTGATGTACCGCGTCGTCGGCATCGGGCCCGCGGATTTCGTAGGGGATCGCCCACCGATCGGAGTGGATCTCTGGATCACGGAGTCGAGCATCCAATCGACGTTCATGGCGCGCGGCGACGCGGATGGCCCCAGAGTGAGCCTGATCGGCCGATTGTCCCCCCATGCCACTTTCGAAAATGCCCTCGCCGAGGTGCGCGTCATCGATGCCGCTTTCACGGCAGGCGATGCGCACGATCCGCGCGCGTCCGATCCGGCCCTTGTAGAACCCGCATCCGGATTCTTGTGGGTCAGCGGGCGGCAATACATGAAGCCCGTGGTCTCGTCGATGAGCCTGGTGTGTGGAATCGTGCTGCTCATCGCGTGTGTGAACGTCGCCAATCTGCTGCTCTCGCGAGCCGCAGTGCGCCGTCGCGAGATGGCCGTCCGACAGTCTTTGGGCGCCAGCCGGGCCAGGCTTTTCCGCCAGACTCTCGTCGAAGGCATGGTGCTGGCAGCTGGAGGCGTGGCGCTGGGCATCGTGGCCGGATGGTGGATCGGCCGTGTGATCGAGAGTCTCTTGCCCGCGGTAAGCACCCAGGCGTACGTTGGGCTCAAATTCGACATCGATTGGCGCGTGGCCCTGTTTGTCTGCGCCCTTGGAAGCGCCAGTGCGATTCTCTTCAGCCTGCCACCCGCTTTGGAAGCCGGGCGAGATCTGAGCCCGGCGCTCAAGGGCGCCGACTCCCGCCAGCGATCGCGGCAACGTGAAATCTATTCACTCGCCCAGGTAGCACTGTCACTCACGCTGTTGATCGCCACCAGCCTGCTGATTCGCGCCCTTCTTCACCAGCAGAACATCGATCCCGGTTACGCCACTGCTCATCGGCTCTACGTCAATCTGTGGGCCTCTCCCAAATTATTCCAACCTGAGGAATCCGCGGCGCTCTTCACCAACCTGCTCCAACAGGCCCGGCAATTGCCTGGCGTTCGCGAAGCCACAATCGCATCTTCGTTGCTCGGCTCGGAAGTGACTTCGGCCTGCGCCAGTGCCGATGCATCCGCCAAGCCGCGCAAACTCAACAGCAACGTAGTGGAACCCAATTTCTTCGACCTGATGCAAGTCGCCATCGTTCGGGGCCGAGCCTTTGGTCCGGCCGGCACCCTCGGCGAGCCGCCCGCGGTTGTTGTCAATCAGACCATGGCGCGTACCTGGTGGCCTGGCGAAGATCCTCTCGGCAAGCCCGTTTGGCTCGGCTGCGGACCCGCCGCGCGAAGACTCGGGACCGTGATCGGTGTCGCTAAAGACGTTAAGTACCAGGATCTGAACGAGGCTCCGACTCCTTTCTTCTATCTTTCCCGGCGGCAGGATGCCGGCACCGGCTTCTTCGAGTTGATCGTCAGGACCGAGGGCGATCCGTATCTCTGGAGCAAACCGCTGCTCGCTGTCGCACAGTCCGGCGGCCCGAAGCTGCACATTTTCGAACTCCGGACTCCGCAGGATGCCATCGCATTCGATTTGCGGGGACTCCGCTGGCAGACGGAACTCATGGGAAGCTTGGGCTTCCTCGCCATTGTCCTCGCCGTAATCGGCCTCTACGGCGTTGTGGCATACTCCGTCTCGCAGCGAACTCGCGAAATCGGCATGCGTATGGCACTCGGCGCCACCTCGGGCGACGTGCTGTGGCTCGTGCTTGGGCGCGGCCTCCGGATCACTGCCGGTGGGGTCGCGTTTGGCCTCCTGTTAAGTGCGGTCGCGGTGCACTGGCTCCGCAGCTATCTTTACGGGCTCAGTCCTTTCGACCCGATCGCGTTCTCGGCGGCCAGCCTCGCCTGGCTAGCCATCGCAATGCTCGCCAGTTGGTATCCGGCGCGCCGCGCCACCCGCGTCGATCCGATCACCGCGCTCAAGTACGAATAAAGGAGAATCGTATGCCTCCGAAACTAGCGGAACGACTCCTGCGCTGGCTGGTCGGCGGCCGAGACGCTGACGCAGTCACGGGCGACTTGCGCGAAACTTTCCAGGAACGCGGAGGCGGCGTGCTCTGGTACTGGTGGCAGGTGGCAAGTTGCCTCGCTGTGCGCATCTCGCCCTCACGCCGTATGTTGCCGGGACTGGGAGCCGACTTCCATTACGCCTTGCGCCTGATCCGCCGCAATCCCGGATACGCGCTTACCGCCATGCTGTGCCTCGCACTCGCCATGGGAGTCAACACCACACTCTTCAGTTTTCTGAACAGCATGTACTTCCGCAAGCTGCCCGTTGCCGACGCCGGGCGGATCGTGCGCATCACGCGCGGCGAGTACCGATTCTGCAACTGGCCGGAGTACTTCGAAATCCGCGACCATCTTCGATCGGTGGAGGCTGCGGCGCAAGCCGTGTTCTTCGACGACATGGAGATCGATCGCGTCAGCCGGAGTATCAGCTCCGAACATGTCTCCGCGAACTACGCCCAGGTGCTGCGACTAGGGACCGCATTGGGAAGCTGGTTCACCAACGCGAATGATCGCACGCCCCCGGCCCCGGTCGCAGTCATCAGCTATCGCGTCTGGCAGAAGCGCTTTCTCGGAGACCCCAATGCCGTGGGACAGCAAATCAGGATCCACGACGAACCATATCGCATAGTCGGCGTGGCGCGCCCGGACTTCCTGGGCGCTTTTCCCCCATTTGCCACCGACGTTTGGGTGATGGTGCCCGCCAGGCGTGCGCGGGGTGCGCGGATCAATCTCATAGCCCGCCTCGCCCCGGGCGCCACGCTGGAAAGCGCCACTTCCGAAATGCGCGTGGTCGCCAGCCACTTGCCGCCCGATCCGGAGAACGATGGACCTCCCAGTCTGGCTCAGGTCCGGCCTTTCGTCGGATTCGGCAGCGACCAATGGCGGGTTTTCGGAAGCCTTACTACGATTCTCAGCGTGGTTTGTGGAGTGGTGTTGCTGATCGCCTGCGTCAACGTCGGGAATCTACTGCTCTCACGTTCCGTGGTGCGGCGCCACGAGATGGCGGTACGGCAGGCACTCGGCGCAGGACGCGCACGGCTTTTCCGGGCGACCTTCGTCGAAGGACTCGTGCTGGCTTGCGGAGGTATCGTCTTGGGATTGGCGGGAGGATTCGCCAGCGGCCGCCTGCTGGAATGGGCCAAGCCTTCCGTTCCACGAGCCTACTACCAGGGCATCCAACTCGGCATCGACTGGCGAGTCGGGCTCTGGCTCGCGGCGGCCGGCGTCGCCTGTGCCGTGCTCTTCAGTCTCGCTCCGGCTATCGGAAGCCGGCTCGATTTGAATGCCGCCATGAAACGAACCGAGGGCGGCCCGCGCTCCCGCCAGCGCGAGTTCTACTCTCTGCTCCAGGTGGCGCTTTCGCTGGCTCTGCTGATTGGTACCGGGCTGTTGCTGCGCGGTCTCGATCGCGTGGAGCATATCGACCCTGGCTTCGCCACCGATCACCGGCTCTTTGTGAATTTGCGGGCATCCATGCGCGATCTGACGCCGGAACAGTCCACCTTGCTCTATAGCGATCTGCTCGGCCGCGCCCGCGCCTTACCCGGTGTGATCGACGCCACACTCGCCTGGCAGGTGCTGGGCACGGTCGGTATGGCGTGTGCCAGCAAGTCCGCGACGGAAGAGCCCGGTGACGCGAGAGAGAACGTGGTGGAGCCCAACTACTTCGACATGATGCGCGTTCCCATTCTGCGAGGCAGCGGACTGCCGCGAAACGGAGCACTCACGGACGCGCCGGCCGTGGTGGTGAATGAGACGATGGCGCGAACATACTGGCCGGGAGAAGATCCGCTTGGCAAGCTCTTGTGGCTCGGATGCCAAGGACAGCAGCGTAAGATCGGCCAGGTAGTTGGAGTGGCCGCCGACACGCGCAATCCAGCATACCCGTCGCAGTCTCCTACGGGGTTCTATCGCTCGCGCCTCCAGGATCCCGGAAACAGCTATTTCGGACTCATTATCCAAACCACCGGTGATCCATATTTGTGGAGCAAGCCGCTGATGTCAGTCGCGCAGAGCGGCGGCGCACACCTCCGAATCTTCGACATGCGCAGTATGGCGGACGACGTCGGTCTCCTTCTGTGGGAAGCGCGCTGGCAAGCTGCGCTGCTGAGCAGCCTCGGCGCGCTCGCGGCGGTCCTGGCCGCGATTGGGCTGTACGGCGTGGTTGCCTTCACGGTCGCCCAACGGACCCGCGAGATTGGGGTCCGCATGGCTTTGGGTGCTGCGCCCGCGGACGTACAGTGGATGATATTGGGACACGGTCTGCGCATCACTGGCGTGGGGATCGCGGCGGGCCTGCTGTTGAGTGCAGGCACCGTGCACTGGTTGCGCGGCTTTCTCTATGGGTTGAGTCCATTCGATCCGATCGCCTTCGCAGCGGCAAGTCTGGTTTGGATTCTGATCGCCATGCTGGCAAGCTGGTACCCCGCCCGTCGAGCGACCCGAGTGGATCCTCTGACGGCGCTGCAATACGAATGAATTTGGAATCGGGCGGGCCAGTTTTCGCTCCCTCACGGTCGCGGCTCGTAAGCTACCTTCGCGCGAATACGTGCGCTTGCGAGCCGCGCGCGTAAGCAAGCGATGTCCGGATTTTTCAGAGCTTCTCGCGGTCGCGGCTCGTTGCTTCGAAGATCGCTCCCTCACGGTCGCGGCTCGTAAGCTACCTTCGCGCGAATACGTGTGCTGGCGAGCCGCGCGCGTAAGCAAGCGATGTCCGGATTTTTCACAGCTTCTCGCGGTCGCGGCTCGTTGCTTCGAAGATCGCTCCCTCACGGTCGCGGCTCGTAAGCTACCTTCGCGCGAATACGTGTGCTTGCGAGCCGCGCGGAAGCAAGCGATGTCCGGATTTTTCAATAGCTTCTCACCCTCACGGTCGCGGCTCGTTGCTTCGAAGATCACTCCCTCACGGTCGCGGCTCGTAAGCTACCTTCGCGCGAATACGTGCGCTGGCGAGCCGCGCGTAAGCAAGCGATGTCCGGATTTTTCATTAGCTTCTCACGGTCGCGGCTCGTTGCTTCGAAGATCGCTCCCTCACGGTCGCGGCTCGTAAGCTACCTTCGCGCGAATACGTGTGCTTGCGAGCCGCGCGCGTAAGCAAGCGTTCCCCGTCCCTCACCTCAATTTTCCTATCGTTTCCTCATGCACACCATCGGACTGTCTTCCGTCAGTCCGGTAGAGTAGAAACATGAAGCTTCTGAGCCTTCTTGCCGTTTTGCCGCTGCTTCTGACTGCCCAGCCCGATCCCGCTTACGAGGCCTACCAGGCTTGGCAACAGCAGCACCGTACGAGTGATTACAAAGCTCTATACGAAGCTTCCACAGAATGGACCACCAAATGGCCTGACAGCCGCTTTGCCTGGCAACAGCGCCGCGACTCTCTCTTGCAGACTCAGAACCGCTCCGCGGAGTTGTGGAAAGTAGTGGATGAGAACCTGATTCGCCTGTCGCCGCAACACACATATGCGTCACTCGCGGCCTACGACTGGGTAACGTATGGAATCAATCTGAAAGAGGCCGAGGCGCTAATCTCTGCGGAGATAGCCTGGCAAGAGGCTCGACCCAAGCCCGCTGCGGCCGCAGACGCGACCCTCGCGGACCGTATCGATGAAGCGGGATTCAGTTCGCGTTTGTTCGATCCGCTTTGCACGTTGGCCCGTGCCGAGATTCAATTGAAAGAATTCGACCGCGCTCGCATTGCCATCCAACGCATCCATTCCTGGCTGGAAGGCGATTTCAAACACTATTATGACCCCGACCCGCTGGAGACATTCCCCGATTACGGTTCGAAATACTTCACTATTTCCGCAGAACTGGCCGAAGCGGAAGGACGGAAGGCCGACGCCTTGGCGTTCTACCGTCGAGTGATCACCGACCCGTACTACCGCCGGGAATATCGAGGCTATCTCAAGCAGACGCGCACCCTCTGGGACGAAATGGGCGGAACCCCAGAAGGTTGGAAGGTGTTCTCCGAGGTCCCTCCGCTTCCTGCGGGCGTCCCGGCCGGACACCTCGGAACCTCTTTCTTTCCTTGGGTTGCTCTCGATTACAAGCTACCTCCGCTGGAAGGGGCTCATTTCGAAGGCAAGACGACGCTGGTATATCTGTGGACCTCGTCCTGCGCGCCTTGCTGGGCGACTCTCCCCGCGATCCAGACGGTACACAATACGGTAAAGAACCGAAACGACCTCCAGGTCATCACGCTCAATGTGGATGACGACAAAGAAAGGTCCGAAGCTTTTATGCGACAAAAAGGCTACGATTTTCCGGTCGTCATCGGCAAGACATACGCAAAGAAAGTGCTGCCGGAAATGATTATTGGCCAGATCTGGATTGTAGACGCAGGCGGCGCCGTGCGGCTTCAACGGACCGGGAACACCTTCAACGGCAGGGAACAGGCGCTCGTTGACGAAACCATTTACAAGATGTCGCAGGTGTCTCGATCGGTGCGTGGGGCGGAAATTCGCTAGCCGGGCACGCCTATGTTCCCAATGTCACACCGAATCATCGTCCTGTTCCTCCTGAGCGTGCCAGCCGCAGGCCAGACTTTTGAGGTGGCATCCGTGAAAGTGGCTCCTCCCGAACCGCCCGGGCAGACCACCATGGGGTACCCCGGGCTGTGTCCTGCCATTCGTTACACCAACCTGTGCATGCTTGACCTCCTGGCAGACGCGTATCAGGTGAAGCAGTATCAGATCTCCGGGCCGTCCTGGTTCAAAGAGCGGCAGCCGCGATATGTCATCGGCGCCACGTGTCCGGCGAAGAGTTCCCCAGCAGAAATTCGGAAGATGCTGCAGGCATTGCTGGCGGAGCGCTTTCACCTGGTCGCGCACCTGGAAAAAAAGGAGCAGCCCGTATATGCGCTGATAGTCCCCAACGGCGGCGGATCCAAGCTGGTGAAGGTGCGGGAATCGGGCACCGGCGGTTTTTCCGAGGGCAGTTCCGGACCTGGAGGGGTCAAGGGAAAATTTACTCTCGCAGATCTCGCGGCACTGCTGTCATATCAAACGGACCGGCCCATTCTCGATAAGACCGGCCTGGACGGGATGTTTGAGATCGATCTGCACTGGATTCGCGACAGTGACGATTCCTCCGCTCTGTTCAGCGCCGTGAAGGAACAAATGGGCTTGCGCCTGGTACCGGAGAAGGCGTCCATCGACCTGCTGGTGATCGATCGCGTGGACCGGACTCCTGTCGAGAACTGAGCGTCTTTCCGTTTTGCGTCACTTCTTTTTGGGAGGCGGCGCATCAGTATCGAACCGGATCACCGACTCCGCCACATACTCCCGGCAATTGGTGAATTCGATCTCGTTGCGCCCTTGCCACCCGTTAGTATTCGTGAGGATGGTCCGTGCCGACCGCGGCAACAACACCTCAGACGGGCCGATCTTCGTCATCGCGTATGTGACTACGGTAGTCGTATCCGCGATGTCCAGTTCCAGCGGAATGTCAACGGCGCGCTCCTCAATTCGCAACAAATTGTGATTCTCCGCGTCCGCCCAGAAGGTGCCTTCCAAGCCGACGGATCCGACGGCAGTTGCGGACGAGATCGTATATCCAGCCTGATTCACGGGAACCACGAAACTGAATCGCAGGGCCGGACGATCGAGGATCCGGTCCTCGACCATCGCCGTGGTGCGTCCGTTGTCGTTGACGAAGAGGTTGCGCGCTACCGCGGAAAAAGCGCCGGTCCCCATCGCGCCTCCGTACGCCATTCGCTTCAGGTCCATCTCCTGAAACGAGCCTGTGCCGCCGGCTGGCGCCACCATTTCCTTGCCTCCCACGAACGCCACGTCGAGGCGGACGGTGTCGATGGGGCGATAGATGTCCGTGCGTGGCCGCCTCTCGAAACGATTGATCGTCTCCGCACAGGCGAAGTCGGGAAGACGCTGCAGTTCCGCTTTGGCCTTCCGTTTGACGCGCGAGAGTTGCAGGACCCAATCGGGCAAGTCCTGCTCATACAGCGGACTGGCACACAGAATCGCAACGGCGGCGGCAATCGCTTGCAGTCTCACTTCTTCTTACCGGCAATCTGCCACTCGGTGAACGGCGAACGGACGCCGCGGATCTTCACATTGAGGCAGTATGGAATTCGCGACGCCAAGGCGCGCTCGACCGCGGGTCCCACCTGGCTCAGATCTTCAATCGTCTCGCCCTCTCCACCGAACGCCTTCATTATGAGATCGTAGCGGGTCGATCGCAACTCGCACCCCACGGTCGGCACCGCGGGATTCGCGAACGTTTGTAACTCCCGCTCCAGGCCCCATCCCGCATCGTTGCCCACAATCAGGACGATCGGCAGTCCGTGACGCACCGCGCTGTCCATCTCCGCGAGATAAAATCCCAACGCACCGTCGCCGGTGATCGCGATCACGCGCCTCTCGGGATGCGCGAGTTGCAGTGCGAGACTGTTGGGCAGCGAGGACCCGATGGTGCCCAGCGGACCCAGCCGCAGCCAACCGCCGCCCTCGAGCGCCGGCAGGATCGCCCGGCCCCAGTGCGCAAAGTCTCCGCCGTCCCACGAGTACAGCACGGCCGGCGGCAGCACTCTGCGCAATTCGTGAAAGAACGCCGCGGGGTGTATCGATTCACCACCAGATTCGGCGAATTCCGCGAGTTTGCCCTCCCAATTCCGCCGTAACTCTCGAACTCGATCCAGCCATGGCAGGGGCATCCACGGCTCCGGCCCCGCACAATCCGTGAGCGCGTCCAGAACCGAACGCGCATCGGCGTGAATCGAAACATCCAGCTTGCGATTCAGACCGAGTTCCTCGGCGTGGATGTCGATTTGGATGAAGCGGGCCTCTGCAGGGAACAGTCGCTCGCCGCCCATGGCCAGCCGGTAGTCGATCCTCTTGCCGACGATCAGGAATAGGTCCGCTTCCCGGAACGCCTCATGCACCGCATAATTAAGCGCCGGATCGGCATATCCCATCGCCAGCGGGTGATCGTCGGGAACAGTTCCGCGCCCCATGGTGATGGTGTAAAGCGGGAATGAGGTCATCTCCAGGAATCGCCGCAATGCATCTTCGGCATGCGACCACCACACCCCGCTGCCCGCGATGACCACCGGCCGGCGCGCTTCGCGGAGCATCGCCGCGACCGCCTGCAAATCCGCGGGCCGCGGGTGAGAATCCAGGCGGGTATGACCGGGAAGCGGAGGCGTCCTTCGCGGGTCGCCCTGGCTCGTGAACACGTCCACCGGTATCGTCAGATGCACCGCGCCCTTGCGGCCGGTACTGGCGGCGGCATAAGCGCGTTCCAGGTAAAACGGAATCGCGGCGGCGCACGGAGGCTCGGCCGCCCACTTTACCACCGGCCGCGCCATCGCCACCTGATCGATATCCTGAAATGCCTCCCGATGCGCTAACGTCGACGAGCGGCTGCCGCTCACCGCGATCAGCGGACTTCCCGCCAATTGCGCCGTGGCGATGCCGGTGAGCGAGTTCGTATGGCCTGGACCGCCCGTCACCAGCGAGATCGCCGGCTTGCGATGAATGCGCGCCCAGGCATCCGCGGCGTGCGTCACGCCGGATTCGTGCCGCAGGTCCACCACGTGCATCCCGCTGCGCGCGGCTTCCCGCAGTACCTCGTTCAGGTGGTCTCCCACCAACGTGAAAACGGTGTCGATCCCCAGCCGGAAAGCGGTCTCTACAAAGAGTTCGGCGCCATTTGGCATCAGACCGCCATGCTACTACAATCGGACTGGTGATCTCTCGAAGAATTCTCGTCACGGGCGGCGCGGGGTATATCGGTTCTCATACCGTGCGACTGCTGCTCCAGCAAGGGTATGACGTCGCGGTGGTGGACGATCTTTCCAAAGGCTTCCGGCACAATGTGCCGGCGAGCCGCCTCTTCCGGCTCAACATCTGCGAGACCAATGCACTAACTGAGTTGCTGCGCCAGACACGCTGCGAAGCGGTCATCCACTTCGCAGCTTCGATCTCGGTCGGCGAGTCGATGCGTGAGCCGCAACTCTATTTCGCCAATAATGTGGGCGGCTCGCTGTCACTGCTCACCGCCATGACGCGAGCCGGGGTGAAGCACATCGTGTTCTCATCCACTGCGGCGCTGTTCGGCAATCCGCACACGGTTCCGATTCTGGACGATTTTCCGATCCAGCCGGTGAATCCATACGGCGAGTCGAAAGCCATGGTGGAGACCATGCTGAAGTGGTTCGACCAGATCCACCATTTGACCGGCATTGCGCTGCGGTATTTCAACGCCGCGGGCGCGGATCCCGAGGGACACCTGGGCGAGGAACACGAACCCGAGACGCACCTCATTCCGCTGGTGTTGCGGGCCTGCATGACCGGCAAGCCGATGACGATTTTTGGCGACGACTACGACACGCCGGATGGCACCTGCATCCGCGACTACATCCACGTGAACGATCTGGCACAGGCGCACATTCTCTCGGTGGAGCATCTGCTGGGCGGGGGAGCATCGGACCGGTTCAATGTGGGAACGGGGACCGGGCACAGCGTCCTGGAGTTGATTCGCGCGGCGGAGAAAGTGACGGGCAAGAAGGTGCCTTACGTCATGGGCCCGAGGCGGGAAGGCGATCCTGCAAGGCTGGTGGCGTCATCAAACAAGCTGCGCGAGAAGCTTGGCTGGAATCCCAAGTACACCGCGCTCGAGACGATCGTCGAACACGCCTGGCGATTCGCGCAGAAGCGTGCGCGCTGAGATTGTGGCGCAAAGACTCCTCTCGACGCTTTTCGTGTGTCCACTCAGCTGGCACTACAGAGAGACCGCCGTACAAGAGGGTTTTTGCGCCTCAGACTCTTCCCAACCACGACAAAGTGGTGCTAAACTCTGATTTGGGCCATCCGCCCATGCAGGGAAGAGAGCCTACCGGCTCGGGAGACACTTTATGATCAAGAGTTTCATTCTGGCAATCGCCATTCTGGCAGTCACATTGGCCACCGCGGGCACCGTTCCGGCCCCGGGCGGCAGCTACAAGATCACGTTGGCCCAGCCTTCCGTCGTGAACGGCACCGATCTGAAGGCCGGGGAGTATCGGCTGAACGTGGGAACGGACAAGGTTCAGATCGTCGCTGGCAAAGTCAATATGGATGTCCCGGTGAAGGTCGAAACCGCCGACAAGAAGTTTGAGAGCACCTCGATCCGATACACCACCGTAAACGGCAAGTCCGCGATATCGGAAATAAGGTTTGGCGGCTCCAAGACCAGGTTGATCTTCGCACAGTAGCTCGTACACCCCGTCCTTTTGGCAACCGCATCGCGCGTGACTCCGGCCGCAGGCCGCTCACGCGCGATGTTCTTCTTTGGGGCCCGTGCCTTCGGCGGACACCCGTGGCGCAAACACTCCTGTTTGCCGCGTCGAGACTCATCTCGACGCTTTTCGCCCGACCACCAAATTCTGTCAGGCGTTTTCTGCTTACTCCGCTCAGGCCCGATGTCCCCGTTTGGGCGGCTTGCGGAGCAGGCCCCCGATCAGCCAGAGGTTCCTCACCTGCCGATAGCCCAGATTCTCGGGAACCGCGGAAAAGAAGAGTCGGGCCAGATGATTGGGTTCGGACGCGCCGAACTCGGCCAGTTCACGGAAGACCACGCCCGACATCGAGATGAGGATTCCCATCACCACCGTGGAAAGCAGCACCAGTCCCGCCATCGCCAGATCGACCGAGCCGGTCAGCAACCCAAACACCACCAGAACATAAGCCGCCGTTTCCAACAGCGGTCGGAGTCCGCGTTCGCACAGAATACCGGGCAGAGCCCAGCCAATCGCACTCAAGCCGCCGGAAATCAATTTCCGATGTCGCACGGCCTCGGCGATTTCTCCTTCTTCGAACCGCGTCCGCTGGCGCAAATCCTCGATGGACTCGGCGGCTGGCAGGTAACTGACCATTTCCGGCACAAATGCCACGCGATACTGCTTTCCCGACGCCCGCGCATTGCCGTGCAGGTGCAAAAACAACTCGAGCGGGCCTCCCGGGAAGCCTCCCATTTTGATGATCGCGTCGCGCAGGATGAGCATCGAGGTGCCAGGGACAGGCACCAGCCGGTTCCATCCTGCAAAGCCGGCACAGCGCGCCAGCCACATACGCACCATTTCCAATTCCCCGAAGCGCGTCGCCCACGAAGCTTGCGCCGTGCCCGGAGCGGGCATCACGCCGCAGACCGCTACAGTCCGTCCCGGATCATCCAGCATGGGACGAATCAGGCTGAGGAGCACGGTAGGCTCGAAATGGCTGTCCGGTTCGACAAATCCGATGACGGGAGAGGCAGCCACGTTAATGCCGGCGTTCAGGGCGTCGGCCAGTCCACCGCGCTCCTTATCCACCACCACCAGACGCAGCGGATCGCGGGACTCGTAAATCCCCCGAATGGCCTTACAGGGCAGGTCCTCCGTCGCCCCGCGAGCCGACAGGCAGAGCCGGAATTCCTTAGTCCAGGTTTCGAGTTCCATCTCGCTGGGACCATCCAACACGAGGACCAGTTCGTGTTTACCGAAGTGCAGTTCGGCCAGTCTCTGGGCAAATTCGCGAGACTCCGGCGAGACGTCTGGAATCGGAACGACTACGGATACAGCCGGCACCAGCGGAGATTTTAGAAGAATATTGCTGTCATATCGCGGAGTGGTGCGCGCCAGGCGCCTCAGGAAGAAACAACCCTTCATCATGGCGATGAAGCTCATCGTGCCCATCGCGAAGAGCAGAACCACCACCACAAGAAGCACGATCGCGAGAGCGCTCACACGCCCGCCTTTCGTTTCGCGCGTCCCAAGGCTCCGGCAGCGGCGGCCGCCGTCACCGGATTGGAATTGGCGCTCAACTCCTCGAGCGCCTGCCAGCCGCGCGGCGGCATTTCGGCCAGCGCGGCAGCGGCCGTCCGCGCCAGTTCGGCAGGAGCCAGGCGCAGCATCCGGGCCAGCAACGGCAGCGCTTCGACAATCTGCAGACGTCCCGCGCTTAAAGCGGCGGCGGTACTGATCTCAGGATCCCCATCGGCCAATGCGCGCACGATGGCGGCACGGCTGTCGGGCACGAGCGGAACCAGAGGGGCCAACCGTAATGCCTGAATCCGAATGTCCTTGCTGCGGTGGTCGAGCAGATCGTGCAGATTGTCGATGGCAATCGCTCGCTCCCAGGCGACCAGAATATCGAGCACCGCCAGCACGCGTTTCGGATCGTTCGACCGCAGGGTTTCGGGCACAGCGTGTTCACAAAGAGGCGCCGCGTGACGCCGCAATGCCTCGGTTAGGAGGATCCGCATGAGCAAGCTATGCGATACCGCGATGTCGAATACCGATTCGATCTGCTCGCCCGATCCGGATTCGATGGTCGCGCGACAGGCGCACAGCCAGACTTCGGGGTCGTCGTCTTTGAGCGCGTGGATCAGCATGTCGCCGGCCATCCGGCGGCACGGCTCGTAAACCGAAACGAAGGCCAGACGGCTGAACGCCAGACGGCGGCGGACTGGGTCGCGGGAATGCCCCTCTTGAATCCAGTCCTGCACGAGGCCCAGGTTGAGAGCGAGATTGCAAAGACGATCGAGGGCGCTTCCACCCACAGTGCCTTGAAAACTGAAGATCGTAGAGGCGACGTCGCGACGATTGGTGCGCATCAGTTGCTTGATGCGCGTGAGGTCATCGCTTCCCGCCATGTGATCGATCAGCGATTCCCGGATTTCTGGAACCACCGCGGCACTGGACTTGGTACGCCGCGTCGAGACCACCGCGCGCGCCATCGCCACCAGGAACAGCGCGAACATCAGCAGGCCATACAGGCTCAGGAGGGAACCGGCGATCGAGAACGCGGCGAGGGTCATCGCGCGAGCAGTCGCTTCAAACGCGCCACGAGTTCCATGGGGCCGAAGGGTTTGACCACGTAATCGTCTGCGCCCAGAGTGAAGGCGCGAATCACGTCGCTCTCTTGCTGGCGTGCGGTAAGCAGCAGCACCCGTACGTGAAGTCCTTCCGTCCGAATGGCGGAAAGTACTTCATACCCGTCCATGCCGGGCATGTTGACATCGATCACCGCCGCATGGGGCTGGTACCTGCGGATGGCCTCCATCGCGCTTCGCCCGTTGGCCGCGGTCTCAATGTCCATGCCGAAATTCTTGAGAGAGGCGCGGACCAGGGCGATCACGGTAGGGTCGTCGTCAGCGATCAAAATGCGAGGCCTGCCGGAGGCGCCGGGAGGCGGGGCGTTGGCAGCAGCCGCGCCCTGGTGAGTCGGCTGGGGATCGGAGAGCACGCGGCTGAGGCGGATCAGAGCCTCTTCCGGCTGCCATGCATCCATCAGGAACTCGCGGGCGACCGCTTGCAGGTCCGGGGTCAGCGCAAGGATGTCTTCTCGGGCGCCCACCAGAACCACGGGACTGCTGAGGCGCTCGGGATCGAGCAACTGCGGAGCCGTGCTGTCGGGAAGAACGTAAACCACGACAATCTGGCAGGCTCGCATCTCTTGAGAATCGGGCCGTTCCGAGAAAGGAAAAAGAATGGGAACTGCCTCTACCCGCTGCAGCGTCACGGATAACCGATGTCCCTCGTTCGTCGGCATCCCCACCAATGCAATCTTCTTTCCGGCGAGGGGCTTGACCACGGCCGGCGATACCGGGAGGTCGCGCGCATCTTTCGGCCCGCTGAAAGCCAGCGCCAGGCTGGTCAGCGATTCGCGGAGTTGTGTCTGGTCGACGGGCCGTTCCATGAGGATGGCCTCAACCTCGCGCGCCAGGCGGCTGATCGCGGTGTAGCCCAGCAGACCGCCCGCGCCAATCCATTGATGCACGGTGCGGGCGGCGCTGTTGGCGTCGAATGTACTTTCCAGATCGAGGAGCCAACGGCGAGCCTGATCTTGTCCCTCTTCCAGGAAACGAGTTCTCAGGCTCTTCAGCTCTGCCGCAGGAATGGTCGCCTGCTCGGAACCGGCCGGGGGAGGCGGCGGACCGGCTACGGTTTCGGCCCGCCGATCGAGAAACTCGCGGACGCGGCTGCCCAGTGCACGCGTGTCGATGGGTTTGGTGATGTAACCGTCGCATCCAGCAGTAACTGCACGTTGCTCGTCGCCCTTCATGGCAAAGGCGGTGAGAGCCACCACGGTGATGTCTCGGGTGGCTTCGTTGAGCTTGATGCGGCGTGTCAGTTCGAGCCCGTCTATGCCCGGTAACTGTATATCAGCCAGCACTAATGAGGGGTGAAAACTGCGGAGAAGCTCCAATGCTTCCTCCGCACTGTTGGCGGTTAGAACCTTATACCCCTCGTTGACCAGCAAGATACGGGTCAGCTTCAGGTTGACGGGAGTATCATCGACTATTAAGATCGCCTCACCGGCCATTGAACTTGTATTCTAGCGCACGTAGCTGGAGTGGGCCACTCGATCTGGTACGGTTGTGGTACGCCACTTTCAACTACCATTTCGCGGCGTAAGCAAGCGTCGAGAGAATGGTATCGGGAGCGGCGATAACGGTTTGAAATTACTCCTTTCGTGGATAGTCGTGGTTCTCTGCGAGCCGCGCGCGTCATTGTCCCCATAGCTTGCCAGACCGCGTAGCCTCAACCAGTCAGAGCACGAGTGCCACGCGTGCCGCAACGTTACGCCCTCGGACCTTGACGCCAGTAGACCTTGGTCTGCTCCTCCGATGCAATTTTCCAGGCGTCCGCAGTCTTCACGAAAGTGAGGCGCTCCTGCTCTTCCCCTGCAACGATCTTCGGGCCGCCCGTCTGCCAGTGTTTTCGAAAGGACGCGACGGCGCGACTCTCCGATACCGGAGTCACCTTCAGATCATAGATGCGCAGAATGGCGGGCTTGCCGTAGCGCGTGGCCGCTTGTGCGATGGCGCGCCGCACTTCCTCGGGCGATGCATTCGCCTGGTCGAAATATCGATCGAGCTGCGAGGCGTAGCAGTCCGCAACTTGATCGGGATCTCCCGATAGCACTGCCCGCTCCCATTGTGCCAGGGCGTTGCGCACACCCTCTTCGGCATCCGCGGGAGGTGTCGAAGTATGGGGAGGAACCACTTCCGCCGCTCCCGTCGCTGCCGCCGGCGGACCGGCAGGCGCGGGTGCCGATGCCGGCGCTTGCGGAGACGGCGGGGGAACTTCCGCATGTCTGGGCGCAACCGACAGGTACCCCAATACGGCGGCGGCGATGGTCAGCCCAGCCAGACCTGCGATCCACGTCCAATTCCGGCGCGGCAGCTCCTGGGTTTCGGTGCGGCGAGGATGCGGCGGCGGCAACACCGGCCGGGGAGCCGGAGCTTCTGGGATCGCCGCAGCGGCTGCCGATTCAGCGCCGGCGGCTGCCAGAACTTGCATCGCCGAGATCGCCTGGTCACTGGGAAAAACCATGGGATAGCCCGAGGGACGCAGCCCTCCCTGGCCCATAACAAAAAGCTCGGCGGTGATGGTATCCCCGCGCCCCGGCTTCAACAGAAGGAACAACGCCCCGCGATCGCCAAAGAAGCGCGCCATCAGCTCGTTGTCACGATCATCGGGGCTCGCGTCCGCCCGGGCATGACTCCGGTAGAAGCCCAGCACCTGAAGGTCGGTAGACGCCGACGTTCGAAACCAATCGACGGATTCCTCCAAGCCGAGCGAGTCAGAATCCGAAAGCGCGAAGCAGGGGCCAAAACGGTGTTCGCAGAGCACCGGCTCGAAATCCGTCACCACGATCGGATCGCCCGTGCGGCTCCCCAGCAGAATACCTCCCGCCTCAACGCCTTGCTGTGCCTGCGCCCGGAATGCCGTCAGCACCTCGAGCGCTATGCCGCTGGTGGCGCGGCTCTCAAAGCGGACGCTTGGTGCGATGGGCGGTCGCGGTTGAGAAACCAGGGGCGGGAGGTCAGGAGTGAGTCTTTCAGAAGGGGCGGGGGTCATTTCGCCGTGCCTCGAAACTCGAATCGGATGCGCATCGCGCTATCCACCGGATTGCCGTTCCGCCGCGCCGGGTCGAAATGCCATCGCAAGAGGGTATTCGCCGAAGTGTCGGCCAGTTCTCGATTGCCTTCCACGACTTTAACGTACACCACATTGCCATGCCGGTCGACTTTGGCCAGCATCTCGATGGTGCTGCCTTGCTCCAACCGCCGGAGATCCCGCGGCATGGGCGGCAGCGGGTGTTCGAGCGGATTCGCGGCGACGATGTCATCGCCCGCGGTGCGTCCTGCGAAGACCTTCTGAATCGCCGACCGCACTCCGCTGGCCGGCTCAGGTTTGATGTAGGCCACCACCTTTGGCGGTGTGTGCGCGGTAGTCCCTGAAGTAGCGGCCACGACGTGCGGGAGCGATGCGACCTGGTGGGCTGGCGCGACCAGCGGTGGGTCTGGAAGCGCCGGCACCTCGCGAGCCGGCGCGGGGTTGACGGTCGGAGTATTTACGGGCGCGGGGCGTGTGCCTGAAACATCTGGGACAGTCTCTGGCGGGATCATGGCGCGCTCTTGGGCCCCATATCGCTCAGTGGGCCTGGTTTCCGCGGGGACCCGCGGTACGTCTTGTGGTGGGTTTGGAACAGGGCTCACCACTGGCGCGGGCGGTTCGGGAAACGGATCGGGCTTCCGTTCCATCACGGGAGAAACGACCCGGTCCGCTTCTGCCGATTCAGTTGCTGGCTGTGGGATGGGGCGGACTTGCGCGACTTCGGCGGGCAGGGTTCGGAGTGAGGCGATTTCCCGCGCAGCAAAAAAAGCGAACAGCGGCAGCGCCACGGTGAGCACCACCTTACCCGTCATCCCCGGAGCGAGGTGCAATTCGGGAACGCGCAGTTCAGGAACGCGCAGTTCAGGAACGCGCAACTTGGGAACGCGCAACTCGGGGATCGGTAGCGCAGGCACGCTCAATGCGGAGACTTTTTTGAGAAGATCGGGCTGCGCCAGGATTTCTGCGGGCCGCCATTGCCAGGGAGAGCGCTCAGGCTTCTCAGCGACCGTCGTCTTCGGGATCGGGAACGGCTCGGGCGCGGGCACCGCAGGCGGCAGGGCGAATTCCTGATAGCTGGCATGCCTACGCACGTCCTCTTCTTCCCAGACGAAAACTGCTCCCGTGGCTTTCTGCTCATCGTCGCGGCGCACCAGCAGGAAGAGCGAGGAGGGGTGCCGGAACTCTTGGCGGAAGAGCGCGAAGTCCTGCTGATCGAGGTACAGTCCGCGGCGCCGATGACTCCGGCAGAACCCCACCGGAACCAGGTGGATCCGGCGCAGACGCTGCAGCCTCCGCTCCAGAAGACGCTCGTCGCGTACCGACACCGTGTAGCTTTCGCCCCGCCGGTATTCGATCGGAAAGGGCTCGAAACCGGTTACCTCGGTCCGATAACGACCGCCTTCCGACAGGACGCGCCCCAGAAGAATGCCGCCGAACTCCATACCTCCCGGAGTCTGGTCCAGCCAGGCGTGCAACCTGCCCAAAAGGGCCTCCGAGATGGAGGCACTCACCCCCAACCCCTTCACCTGCCAAATCAATTCCGGCTTCACTGCCACACTCATGCTCTGTCGAGACACAACGTTTAGAAGACGCGGCAGATATCAGGTACGTTCCTGGGACGGGCTTCGCAGCCTGAACGACTTGTCTCAAATCACCCGCTCGATAGTACAAAAGTTATAAGGTAGACCTGACCCATGTTAGGGAAAATGAAGAATGCCTAACCTTGGTGAGTATTTCTTTCGAATGCCCCGAACTGGCAGACTCAGGCGGGGGAACTGGAAAGATGCGACGTTCTCGACAGCTCTGGGTGTTATTCGCGATGCTCTTCGGGATGGAGGGTATTTTGGCAGGTCAGGCAGCCGTGGAGTACGGCGCGGGGGCAGGGCGCGCGGGCGTCACCACGGCCCCGGCTGCCGGCGTGAGCAAATCCGTCGGCGGAATCATGGGGAACCTCGACAAAGTGCTGAAGGTGGATTCCTCCGCCACTTCTTCAAGCAGTTCGACTTCGGGGAACAAGCAGTCAACGGATGTGCAACCGGAATCGCGAAGGGCAACCTTGGCGCCGGCCGGGACGGTGGCCAAGCCTGCTCCAGTCTACGAAGATGCGGGCGCAATTCAAACCGGCATGGCTTCGAGTGAACTGCTCCGGCGCTTCGGTCCTCCTTCGCTCGACGTGACGGACACCGAGAATGTGCGCACCTTGACTTATCGCAGCAAGGCAGCAGTTCTACAACTGGAGATGAAGGATGACAAGGTCAGCCGGATCTCGGCGATGAACTCGCATCAATCGTCTTTTGTACTGCCGACAGGTGTTCCTCAGTAACTGCGACGGCAGCGGGCTTGACGTTGAGGCTTACCGCATAACCGACTTTGTCGGCCAGAGCACTGGCCGTGTAGGGTTTCTGCAGAAAGCCCGCGAGTCCCCGATCTTGAAAGCGCCTGGTGGCTTCCGTCTCGGTGTAGCCGCTCGATAACAAGACTGGAACGTCGGGACGGATCTCGCGAATGCGCTCGAGTGCCTCTTCGCCGTTCATCACTGGCATCCCCAGATCGAGCAGCACTGCGTCGAAATCCGTGGGCCGCGACGCAAATTCCGCCACCGCTGCCTTTCCATCGCAAGCCACTTCGATCGTGTAGCCGCAGCGTTCCAGTGTGGCTCGAGCCATCTCGCGCACGATCTCTTCGTCATCCACCACCAGGACATGGCCGCCTGTCGACGCGCGCGGCGGCGGTGCGTCTGTTGCGGTGGAAGCAGAAGTAACCGCAGGCAACACCACTGTAAACGTGCTGCCTTTCCCCGGTGCGCTCTCCACGGAAATCGTGCCGCGATGAGTTCGAATAATCCCCAGGGCGGCAGACAATCCCAAGCCGCGCCCCGTAAATTTGGTGGTGAAGAACGGGTCGAAGATGCGGGCTTGCGTCTCCGGGGACATGCCGCTCCCGGTATCTTTGACCTCCAGCACTACGGTCTGGCCGGAATCCGTGTTTTGGGAGTAAGTCTTCACCGTGACACCGCCGGGCCGGTTACCGACGGCTTCCGCGGCGTTGACCACCAGATTGATGAGAAGTTGCTGGATCTGTGCGCGGTCGGCCTCCACCATCGGCAGTTCCGGATCGAGCTTCAGGTCCAATTCCACTAGTCGAGAGAATGCCGAGCGGACTAAAGGAACGATCTCGGCTACCTGAGTGCTCAGGTTGAGGGGCTCGATGACGAATCTGCCCTTGCCGGCGTAGGCCAACATTTGCCGCACCAGAATGGCGGCTTTCTCGCTGGCATGCAGAATCTCGCTCAGACGCATTTGAGCGGGATCGGAAGGGGTCAATTCCTGAACCGCCAGGCTGGCGTTTCCCATGATGCCGGTCAGCAGGTTATTGAAGTCGTGCGCCAGTCCGCCAGCCATCACGCCAAGGCTCTCGAGCTTCTGCGACTGGAGCAGATGGGCCTCGAACTGCTTGCGCTCCGTGATGTCGCGCGCGATATGTGATGCCCCTGTGACCTGGTTGGCTTCGAGCACCGGCGAGATCGTCAGCGAGACATGAATCTCTTTACCATCCTTGCGCAGGCATACTGTCTCGAAGTGCCTGGTAAGTCCTCCCTGGCGAATACGCTCCAGAATCTCGGACTGTTCCTGGCTTCGATTCGCCGGCACCAGAAAGGAGATATGGCGGCCGGCTGCTTCGTCTGCGCTGTAGCCGAAGACTTGCTCGGCGCCCTGGTTCCAACTCTGTACCACGCCGTCCAGGCCGGTGGAGATGATGGCATCGCCCGAGGATTCGACGACCGCACGCAGTTGCGCCGAGACACGCTCTTCGCGGGCGCGGTGCGCGGTTTCCTCACGCAGTTGTAGCAGGCGCTCCTCGGCGATTTGTGCATTCTGTTCCGCGCGGGCCCAGGCCTTTCGCAGGGCGGAAATAATCCAGATGGAAAAGGATCCGACGCAGAGAAGAAGCAGAAGACGGAGAGGGTCACGGTCACCGGTGATGAGTTCGGTGCCTGCGGCGCTAAGCAGGAGTACAAAAGTGGCGGGCCCCACTCCCCAAAAACGGGCGCTGATCATTACAGCGGGATAAACCAGGAAGTAAGGAAGGCGGCCTCCGATCGAGGGCACCAGGACCAGACGCGCAAGAATGGCACAGGAGGCGCAGGCCAGTGCGGCGCCGTAGCGGGCCAGGTCGGGGCGTCTGCGCAAGCGATCCACCAGTACTCTCTGTGACTATGATACCGAGGTTCGTGAGACTCCGACTGTGTAATTTGCCGGTAACAATACCAGGTAGTAAGACTTCCCGGGTGGTCACCTGAGTGGCCGTCCATTAAGGTGCATTAAAATCCGGCTCTGAAAGGAACGCGTGCCTGACGGCATTCGTACAATCGAAGGAGAGGCTTCGATGCGCGGGCGCGTGTTCCGGCGTTTTCAACAGCATGTGCATCTGACGAGGCGATTAAAGGAAGATCGCAACCAGCACTATCAGAACTTGAACTGTTCCTGCTGGTGGGATCCCAGAGTTATCGCCCGTTTTCGGGAGCAACCGCAGGTCTGCAGTTGTCGCGACTGCGGGAGTCAGCGCCAGTATGAGGGGGCGCCCGTCAGCGAGTTGCGACGTCTTGCCGGTATGAAGGACTCGGAGTCGGAAGTTCGCTAAGCCGAGTCGGCCTGGAGCGGAATGTGGCGCCACCGAGCACGATCGCAAACAGCGCTCCGAACGCCAAACCGAATGTGCCCGGCTCCGGAACTGCTGCCGACGCAGTCGCGACAAAACCGCGTTGCACTCCTGTCGTCGAATCCACATAGAATCCTGCGATTTCGCCCGAATCATTGATTCCTGTGATCTGCGTGATGCTCAGGCCGCTCTGCGCCGCGTTGGGGTCATCGAGAAACGTGTAGCTGGACGTATTGCTGTTGAACAGAAGGCCGTGCTGGCTCCCGTCCGGGAGTTGATAGTAGCCGGCCACGATTCCGTTGTCGTTGATTCCGAGGAATTGCGTGAGCACCAGATTCGGGATATTTGGATCGGGCGCTAATTGGTACGACTGGGTCACGGAATTGTAAAAGAAGCCGTGCTGGTGAACGCCATCGGAAGAGAAGAAGCCCGTGACCAGTCCGTTGTTATTCACGCCCTGAGCGTTCGTCACGGCGGCGGTGACTGTCGGATTCAGTATGGTATAGGTGCCGTTTGCCAGCAGATAGCCGGGAGTCGTGTCGGTGAGGTTATCGACGTACTGTCCGACGATCAGGCCGTTGTCATTAATGCCAAACGCGGTCTGCGAGGCCGTCGTGACGTTGACGTTGGCCAGAAGCACCGGCGTTCCTGCCACCGTGACGAACGCCTTGCCATTCGACGTCCCGCCGACTACCGAGAGCGAATCGTTGATCCCATTCGCCATCGCCAGAGGATCGCCACCGAAATTCAGAGGGGTAATCGTGCCATTGGAATTGCGGATGAAATTCGTGAACAGGGTAGGGGCGTTCGCGTTGTCAGACGAAAAGCCCACAACGTCGCCGTTGTTGTTGATGCCGTTCACCGTCGTTCCTCCATTATTATTTCCGGGACCATCGAACGAAGTGAAATTGTAGATCGTTCCTGCCTTCGCCGAGACCGCCAAGGCGACAGCGAGGGCTGCCAGACCGGCCGCCGGCAAAAATCTGCCAGCGCGTCGTGCGGCAAATGTGCGCATGATCACGCTCCTTCACATTCGGAAATTCGAACTCGCTCGATGACACCACGTCCGGACTCGCGGCGAAAAGGTCCGGTGGCGTAAAATGGGGTATCGATACCTCGGCTTTGCATTGATTTCCAATGAGTTACAGCCCCGCCATGCAGCCCGGCCCAGACCCGGATTCCAACTCACGGACGGTCAGGAATGAGCTGCAACGGATCATTGCCGGCCCACAATTCGAGAATGCCGACCGCTTGATCCGCTTCCTGACGTTCGTCGTGGAAGAGGCGCTGGCGGGACGGGGCGACAGCTTGAAGGAATCCCTCATCGGCGTGGAGGTCTTTGGGCGGGCAACCGACTACGACCCGAAAGTTGATCCGATCGTCAGAGTTCAGGCGCGCCGTTTGCGAGCCAAGCTGGATACCTGGTATGAGTCGGGTGGCCAGGCCAGCACGATCCGAATCTCTTTGCCTAAGGGGGGCTACGCACCGGAGTTCGGACCGGCTCCCGCGCCCGTGGTTGCACCTGCGCCAGAGCTAGCGTTGCAACCGGTTACGGGCCCAACCGCAGCCGCGCGAAATCGACCGACCACCTGGATCTGGCTCGCCGCCGCAGCCGCCATCATTCTGCTCGGGACGGGAGCCATCGCTTTGATCCGGCCCGGACCGAAACCTGCCGCTGCTGGATCGCGTCTCTTCACGGCATACCGGGGATACCAGACCAACCCCGCCTTCTCGCCCGATGGGAAGACCCTGGCGTTTCACTGGGGCGGCCCGGATGGCGACAACACCGACATCTACGTGCAGTCCCTGGACGCCGATGCGCCTCGGAGGCTCACCAGTTCGCCGCAGCGCGAGCGTAACCCAGTGTGGCTGCCGGACGGACAGCACATCGGATTTCTGCGTGACGATGGTCCAGATCAGTTTGCGGTGATCGTGGTGCCGCTTCTGGGCGGCGGGGAAAAGCACGTCGCCGAGATTCGCGGTAATCCGGGTGCGCCGCCACGCATCGAGTGGTCGCGCGACGGAAAGAGCATCTACACCAGCGAGCCGCCAAATGCTGACGAACCGCTGCGCATCGTCGCGATCGACCTCGAATCCGGTGCGCGCCGCGGATTGGTTCCAGCACTCGCCCACGGCCCGGCAGCCGGCACTCCGGGGGACGACGAAGTGACTTTGTCGCCAGATGGGGCCTGGCTGGCATTTCGGCGCCGGACGGCCAGCGTGGTGGGCGATGTATTCATAGCGCCCGCATCAGGCGGCGAGGCGCGTGCCATTACCCACGACCGGACTGGCATTACCGGGCTGGCGTGGACGCGGGACGGCCGGTCGCTGATCGTTTCGTCGCAGCGCGAAAGCGGATTGGTGCGGCTTTGGCGGTTCCCGCTCCGCGGCGAAGCGCCGGTCTGCCTCACGGACGCGATGCTGGCGGCATCGTACCCCGCCGTCAGTCCTCGCGATGGAGAGATCGCGTTCGCCTCGCGCTACTTCGACACCAACGTCTGGCGCGTCGACCTCCAGCACAACGCTCCGCCAACCCGGCTGATTGCCAGCAATCTGCTGGACTCCAGTCCGCAGTATTCTCCCGATGGCAAGAGCATCGTGTTTCGAAGCAATCGAACGGGAAGCGATGAGATCTGGACATCGGATGCCGCTGGACATTCCCTGGTGAAGCTCACGGACTTCCGTGGACCGGTCACCGGATCGCCCCATTGGTCGCCCGATGGCCAGTATGTCGTCTTCGATTCGCGGCCTGACGGGAGCGCGGACGTCTTTATCGTGCCTGCGGGTGGTGGGCGGGCTCGAAAAGTGACGGTGGAATCGTCGAACGATGTAACGCCGAGCTTCAGTTCCGACGGGAAGTGGGTCTACTTTGCGTCGGACCGCACGGGCTCGTGGCAGATTTGGAAGCAGCCGGTGGGCGGCGGCACCGCGCTACAGATCACCGCCAGCGGGGGATTTGCGCCCCAGGAATCGCCCGACGGCCAGTGGCTCTATTATGCAAAATTGGACGCGAACGGCCTGTTCCGCAGGCCGATCACGGGAGGAAGCGAAAGCCTGGTGTCGGACGGGCTGCCATCTTCGCTATGGGGAGGCTGGGCGGTGACGGCGGGTAAGATCGTCCTCTCGGCGCTGCGCGAGGGGGACAATGAGGGCCCGGGATATTTGAAAGTGTTCGAACTCGAGACGGGTCTTACGAAAACGGTCGCCAGTCTTCCCTTCGCTCCGGCACGTTGGGACGGATCGGTCGCGCTGTCGCCGGACGGTCGTTACGCCCTGGTGACGCAGTTGGAGCGGCAAGGCAGCGAGATTCATTTGCAGGCGGACCGCTGACACGTGGCATAATCCGAAGACCTATGTTCAGCCTGAAACCTGCACCGCTACTGACCGTGGTTGCCGTTCTTCTCGTTGTTAGCGTGAGGGCGCAGTCACCAATGGCCGCCGGCAGATCTTTGTCCACCAGCCCACCTCCGGCTGACCTGGCCCAGTTGATGAAGGGCGTGATCTATCCGAGCTCGAACGTGTTCTTTGCAGCTCAGGTCGACGATCCGGCAACCATCAAGCCCGACTCGAAGCCGTCTGTTTCCCCGAACCTGCTGACGAGTACGTTCGGGAAGTGGGAAGCGGTGGAGAATAGCGCAATCGCGATAGCCGAATCCGCGAGCCTGCTGAGTCTGCCGGGACGCAAGTGTTCCAACGGTGCGGACGTCCCGTTGAAGAATCCGGATTGGGACAAGTTCGTCACAGAACTCCGGGAGGCGGGATTAGTGGCTTATAAGGCCGCCAAATCCAAGAATCAGGAGAACGTCCTCAGCGCGGCTGAGACCTTGACCGCCGCCTGTTCCAACTGTCACTCGAAGTACCGCGACAACAGGAACCGGTGCCGCTGACCATCGCGGCAGGCGCGGGCAATCGGTAGCCCGCACATAACGATCGAAACCAGGCTGTCCGGATCTGCTCCGGGGCTTCGCGGCTCGGGAAACCTCGAACGCCTGCCACAAGCGCATCCTGGCATTATCGATCCTGCGGAGAGATGTGTCAGCCTTGGAGCCGTTGAGGACGGCTAGCTCATCGGTTTCGCACTTCGACGGCGGCGTTTTCCTGCACGGAATCCGTCGGATTCGAAATGACCAGAGTGCCGGGCTGCAGGCCGGAAGCCACCTCGACCTCCGCACCCAAATCCTGGCCGATGGTGATGTTCTTGAAATGCACGATGTGATCGGCTCCGACCGTCGCTACACGCGGCCCAGCAGTCCCTAAGATGACCGCATCGCCGGGAACTCGCAGACTCGGCTTAGCGTTCGCACCTTGAAATCGCACCTGTGTGTACATGCCCGGGTAAAGGGAAGCGTCGTCGTTCGGGGTGACGAGGACGGCCAGCATGGCGCGCGAAGCCGTATCGAGCGCAGTGGAGATGCTCTTGACCTTGGCAGGGAAGACGCGGCCCGGCCTCTCCTGCACGCGTAATTCGGCGGTGCCGCCAGCGTGAATCTGCGCCACATAGGTCTGCGGGACGTTCACGAAGATCCGCATCGGTTGAATCTGGGCTACGCGGAACATCTCCTTGCTTGATCCGCCGTTACCGGAGTTGATGAGTACACCCACGTCAACCAGGCGAGCCGTCACCAAGCCGTCAAACGGCGCGGTGACGCGCGCAAAACCCTTCATCTGCTCCAACCGGGCCAGATTCGCTTCGCTCGCGTGGATGGTGTCCTGCGCTGTGCTCAGAGTGGCTTCCGCCTTCGCCACCTGGGCTTCTTTCACCGCCAGATCGGCCTGCTTTTCGTCGCCCTCCTGCCGCGAAACCACGCCCTTTTGCAATAGGCTTTGCCAGCGATCGCGGGTCGTCTTGGACAGGTCGCGATTCGCACGCGCCAGGTCAAGATCCGCCCGGAGCTCCTTCAATGTGGATTGGGTCTGCGCCAGGGTGGCGCGCGCCTGCGTGATCTGCTGATCGAGTTCCGGAGTTTCCAATTCCGCCATCACCTGGCCGGCCTTGACGTGGTCGCCCAGTTCCGAAAAGCGCGTCTTCAGGTATCCATCGGCGCGCGCGAAGATCGGGGATTCGATCTGCGCCACCAGATCTCCGGGAAGATCGATTGCGTCCTGCGTGCCCGCGAAGTGTGCCGGCGATACGATCACTACGGGCAAACGATCCGAGACCTGTTGCGATGCGGCGAGAAGGCTCTTCTGGCGGGCGAGGCGCGGCAGAAGGCCGGCGACGAAAGCGCCCGCAACGAGGACGGCCAGCAGGAGAAAGAACGCCACCAAACCGCCCTTTCGTGGGCGAGCGCGTTTTTCTGTTTGGAAGCTTGGTTCCTGCGCCGTGTTCATAGGTCGACCTCCGGGTTCCTTCCAAAGCGCGGCGGATTGCGGCGCAGTACGCTGTACGCCACCGGCACCAGGAACAGAGTCGCGACCGTGGCCAGCAGCAGACCACCGATTACGGCGCGGCCCAGCGGCGCGTTCTGCTCCCCGCCTTCGCCCAGGCCCAGAGCCATGGGAAGCATGCCCACGATCATCGCCAGCGCCGTCATCACCACGGGGCGCAGGCGCGTAAAGCCCGCCTCCAGGGCTGCGGAAATCGCATCCGAGCCGGTCTCCCGCAGGTCATTCGCAAAATTCACCAGCAGAATACTGTTGGCGGTCGCGACGCCAATGCTCATGATCGCGCCCATCAGCGAAGGCACATTGAGAGTCGTCTGCGTAACGTATAGCATCAGCACGATACCGCCAAGCGCTCCAGGCAGAGCCATCAGAATAATGAACGGATCGAGCCACGATTGGAAGTTGACCACCATCACGAAATAGACCAGGATGACCGCGAACAGCATGCCTACTCCCAGTCCCAGAAAAGAACTGCGCATGGTAGCCACCTGGCCGCGGGTCTCGATAAAACTGCCCTTGGGGATTTTGGGGGTGTACTCCGCCAGAACCTTGTCCACATCGCGCGCCACCGCGCCCAAGTCGCGATCCTGCACGTTCGCGTACACGTCGTAGAGCGGCTGGACGTTGTAATGGTTGACCACAGACGCGGTCGTGTCACGGCCCAACTGGCCCACGTTCGTCAACAACTGCGATGCCGGGCGCGCGCTTGCATGGACCGGAGTGCGCAGCAGTTCCGAGGTGGAATCGACGCGATATTGCGGCGTCTGCACCGAAACCGGATAGTCGACGCTGTTGCGCGGATCGATCCAGTAATTGGGCAGCACCTGCGTGCTGGAGGCGAGCGAGATCAGCAGGCTGTCGGCGACATCCTTCTGGGTGAAGCCCAACTGGCCGGCGCGAGTGCGGTCCACCTGGAAGAGGAATTCGGGAACGTCCACTACCTGGTGCGTGTGCACGTCCGCGGCGCCCGGGATCATGGTGAGGCGCCGCTCGATCTGCCGTGCCAGCGCGTAATTCGCCTTGGCATTGGAGAGCGGGCCCACTACCTGAATGTCGATCGGCGCAGGCAGGCCGAAGTTCAGGATCTGCCCGACGATGTCGGCGGGTTGAAAGAAGAAGGTGAGACTCGGAAAGTCGCGATTCAGGCGAGTGCGCAGTTCGCGGATGTAGGATTCCGTGGGAGCGTGCTCGTCGGGGCGCAGCGAGATCAGCACTTCGCCATCGAACGGACCGATGGTGGCCGTATCGCTCATGGCGAGGTTCAAGCCGGAGTACGGTAGACCGATGTTATCGACGATATCGGACAACTCCCCTGCGGGAATCACTTCTTGAACGGCGTTTTCGACGCGCGCAAAGTAACGCTCGGTCTCTTCAATGCGGGTTCCGGCGGGTGCGCGGACATGGAGACGGATCTGACCGGCGTCCACCTGGGGAAAGAAGTCCTGCCCTAGAAACGGCGTCAGCGCGAGACAGGATCCGCATATCAGGACGAAGGCGCACCCGACCAGTTTGCGATTCGCCAGGCCGGCGGCCAGCAGATTGCGATAGCCGTTCCGCATGGCTTCGAAGCGCCGCTGGAATCCGTGATGGATGGAAGAGAAGAACCCGCCTTTCGCATCTTCAATCACGCCTTCGTCACCGTGGTAACGCTCGGACTCGGCGGCAAGGAGGTAGCGGACCATCGTTGGGATCAGCGTGCGTGACAGCAGGTACGACGCCATCATTGCCAGCACCACGGCAAGCGCCAGCGGCGTGAAGAGGTAGCGCGCCGCACCCGTGAGGAAGATCACCGGTACAAACACAATGCAGATGCAGAGGGTCGATACAAAAGCTGGTGTGGCGATCTGCATGGCGCCTTCGAGAATGGCGCGAAGGATCGGCTTGCCGAGCCCGAAATTGCGATGGATGTTCTCAATTTCGACCGTGGCGTCGTCCACCAGGATGCCGACCGCGAGGGCCAGGCCGCCGAGCGTCATCACGTTGATGGTCTCGCCCATCAGATTGAGGATCGCGAGAGAGGTGAGGATCGACAGCGGAATCGAAATGCAGACGATGATGGTGCTGCGCCAACTGCCGAGGAAGAGGAGAATCATCAGGCCGGTGAGTCCCGCCGCGATCACGGCCTCCCGGATGACGCCGTTGATGGCGGCGCGCACGAACAGCGACTGATCGAACATCAGTTTCAGATTGAGCGAGGGCGGCAGCGTGGAGCGGATGCGCGGCAGCATCTGCTTGATCTGCGACACGATGTCGAGGGTCGAAGATCCGCCATTCTTGAGCACGGTAAGAAGGGCGGCCCGCGCGCCGTTGTGACGCACGATGTTGGTCTGCACGGCGTATCCGTCGCGGACGTGTGCCACGTCACCCACGTAGACCGTGGTGCCATTGGTCTGCCGCACGGGAAGCCGATTGAACGCCACGGCGAGATCGGGCGCGCTGTTGAGTTTGACGGTGTACTCCTGGGCGCCGATTTTGACGGTTCCCGAAGGAAGGATGAGGCTCTGATTGTTGATGGCGGTGGCGACGTCGCCGGCAGACAGGTTCTGCGCGTAAAGCGCCTGCGGATTGAGGTCCACCGAGATCTGGCGCGGCCGGCCGCCGTAGGGGAGAGGGAAGCTGGCGCCCTGCACGTTCGCCATCTGCGTGCGGATGAAGTTGTATCCCAGATCGTAGAGTTGCTGTTCGGGCAGGCTGTCGCTCGAGATTCCAAGTTGCAGAATCGGGACCGCGGAGGCATTGAACCGCAGTACCGACGGAGGCGTGATGCCGGTAGGGAGGGATTTGAGTACCGACTGGGAAGCGGCGGTCAATTGCGCCACGGCCGCGTCGATCTTCGCCTTCGGATGAAAGAAAACTTTGATCACGGCGACCCCCGGCAGCGACTGCGACTCCATGTGTTCGATATCGTTGACGCTGGTGGTAAAGGAGCGCTCCGAGCGGACAGTGATGACCTCAGCCATCTCCTCAGGCGAGACCCCGGCATACTGCCAGATGACGCTGACCACCGGGATATCGATTTCCGGGAAGATGTCGGTGGGCATGCGGACGATGGCGAGTCCGCCCATAATGACGATCAGCAGCGCCATGATGACGAAAGTGTACGGGCGGCGCAGCGCCAGTTGGACGATCCACATGTTGGGGCTTCTTTCTATGGTGACATAAGCAACGGTTTCGCGTCCGGTGCTGTGGTTTCGGCTGGGAATGGTTGGCTGGTGCAGAGGCGCAAACACGCTTGTTGCCCTGTGGAGAGGCCGTCGAGTCGTGCATCTGCCAATTCCGGCACGGAGTATTCAAGACCGTGAGCCGGCATATTGCGAATCCCGCCCGGACGGATAGCCGTGTGCGTCACGGTTTTCGATGCAGCCTGCAGGCGCATCGGGTCGCAATCCGGAACAGGGGAAAATGACGGAACGAACCCAATTGTTGGTTGAGCGGATTGGGGTTGCGCGGAATTGGATTGGCTTTCGGCGGATCGGCGACGGGATTGGCGGTGGATTGACAGACGCCGCGGCGTTTGGTTTGGAGGCGTTCTAGGTCGCGCAGAGCGTGGTGGAGGAGCGCTGGGGGAATCGATACGGCGCTGTCGGAGAGGAAAGTATTTGCGGCAGCGGAGGAGATTCATGCCTACGCCGTTGGGGTCGTCGCGCATGAATCGGAGGAGACTGCATAGTCCCGGATTTTGGCGGTCGGCGAGGGAATAGCGGCGCTGGAGCCACGCGGCATCGACAAGGGTGGCGACGAGGAAAGACTCCTTGGGAGTGGCGGGTGCCCAGCGGAGGAAGTATTGGTCGGCGAGGGCGCGGAGTTCGGCGGGGTCTTCGCCGGCGATGACTTGGGAACGGGCATAGATGCCGGTTTTGAGGGAATTGGCACGGGAGGCATTTTGCCTTCGGAGGAGCGCGGTCTGGCAGATTTTTGGGCGTTGCGGCGGTTGGCGCCGATTTGCTTGGGAGTGCTCATCTACCAGGGGTAGCAGGCTGGGGCACTGGAGTCTGAAATGGAAGGCTGTAAGTGGTTACAGGGAAGGAGAGAAGATTTCGGTCAGGGGCGTGATTGGTTTACTGGTGAGTCGGGGAAGGAACAGACGCTCAGAGAGTAGAAGCTTCCGTGGGTTTTGGGTAGGGAGAAATTCTTGAGTGTTGATGATCGCCTAACCTGAAACTGTTTTCAAAAAAAGGCGTGGTTCCGCTAACGCTCTCAGCAACGGCGATAGAAGGTGGTAGGCTTAGGAGCCGACCAAGGGACTTCTCTGAAGTCTGGGGACCATCCTTTCTCGACTGGAGGGTTCCTAACGATGAGAAATGCAAGAATGCTATTGGCGCTCGTGTTTTGCGCGACCGCGTCTTCTCAGGCCATCGGCACAGTGGCTGGAACGGGAGAGCCGGGCTACGGCGGTGACGGCGGGCCCGCGGTCGGCGCCCTGTTCAACGACCCGCGCCATCTCGCAGTCGACGGGGCGGGAAATGTCTACGTCGTCGATACCAATAACGTCCGGGTGCGAAAGATCTCGCCGAATGGGCGGGTGACCACTGTGGCTGGAATCGGGGAAGCGGCCGAGCCCGTTAAGGGGGCTGCGGTAAAGTCGGGGTTCCTTGCAATCGGGGGACTGGCGGTTACGGAGGACGGGACGCTTTACATCGCCGACGCGACGGGGCTGCAGAAGATTGATCCGTCCGGTTTGTTGAGTTTCGTCGTCACTGGGCAATCAGTGCAAGGCGTCGCCCTCTGGGGAAGTTCCAGGATCTATCTGATAGGGGTGACGGACGTCGCGTTGCTGGGGGCGAATGGCTCGAGAAAACTGCTTGCTGGATCGGATCTGGGCGACGCGGGCGACGGCGGTCCGGCACTGAAGGCGAAGTTTTTCGCGAGTCAGGCAGCGGTAGATCCGGCGGGTAATGTTTATGTCGCTGACAAAGAGGCGAACCGCGTGCGCAAGTTCGCGCCACAGGGCACCATCAGCACATTCGCGGGCAATGGAAACGCGGGATTCGGAGGCGATGACGGGCCGGCGAATCAAGCGCAGCTGAATCACCCCGAAAGTCTCGCGATAGACGCGGCTGGCAACGTGTATATCGCTGATACGGAGAATTTCCGCGTACGGCGTGTGGACACCCAAGGGGTGATCACCACGTTTGCCGGGAGCGGCGAAAGTAAACGGAGCGGCGATGGCGGGCAGGCGCGCAGGGCATCCTTCGAGGCGATGTTTGACGTGGCGGTGGGCTGCGCCGGGGTATTCGTCACGGACACCCAATCGGTTCGCAAGATAACGTTGACGGCGCCACTGATCGCCTATAACGGTGTGGTGGATGGCGCCAGCAAGCCATCGATAGCGGCAGGGCAGCCGTTCTCGATCTCGGGGTGCAACCTCGCGGAGGGGACTGCGACGGCGGATTCCAACAAGCCGCTGCCGCAGACGCTTGGGCGGGCGTCGGTGACGGTGAACGGAGTGGCGGCCACGCTGTCGGCTTCGACGCCGACGCGGCTCACGGGTATCGTGCCCGCAGACACGCCAGCGGGTTTAGTAAAGGTGATCGTGACGGTCAAGGGCGTGGCGAGCGCGCCACTGGCGGTTGCGGTCAAATAAGGAATCGCCATTCACCTGCCCAACTTTCGCCGCAACGGCTCTCCCTGGCTGACAGACTGAGCAAGGCCAAGCGGTTGCTTGCAGTCGCTGATCAGTATTCGCTGCGGGGCAAGCGGGTCTGAGCCCATGATCGCGATGATGGTCGGATGCGGACTGAGTCGCGGCGAGTTGCTCGCCCTTCGAGTTGACTCCGTCCAGTCGCGCGAGGAGCATCGGGTTGTCGCCGACCTCCTGGGCAAAGCTGGGGCACATCCGTGCCGCGTTAATTCCCACCATGGGTGAAGGCAGCGATCGACGAATGGAAGCAAGCCGGGTGCATCACCGAAGGCGCGCTCTTTCGATCCATCAACAAAGCGGGGCGGGCCGGGACGGGACGACGCCCAAGGTGGGCGGTTTCAAGCCGCCGCAAAGCGTGCCAGTATCGAAAAACTCGCGCCGAAGATCTCCGGCGCAGCGGCGCGCGGCTCTGCCATCTTGCCGGTGGTGAGCTGGACCCGATCCAATTCTGCTTGGACACGTCTCGATCCAAACGACGGGACGGGCCCTCGACTGCGAGCAGAACGGCCCTTTGCCGTCAACGACCGAACGGGCAATGTCGCCCGTCGCCCACGGGCCTGTGTAACCATCTCCCAGCGCCTGCTGCAACAGCTTTTACCGCCAGCATCGGCGGGCTGTCGAGATACAGACAGCGATGTCGCTCCTCCAGCTTCCGCATCAGCGCCGCGAGGGCCGGCAGATGCCGCGGGGGGAGCCGCTGTAAATCAGGCATTGATGTCGCGATGGCTGCTCCATATCGGTTTCTATGGCGCAGTCTATGCGAATGGCAATGAAGAATGCTCCAAGGATTTAGCGTCAGGCCCGGGAAACCGCTTCACGACGGCGGAGTTTCGTTTCGCGCGAGAAGGTCGCGAACCAGGGGGCCGAGCTTCATGAATTCTGAAAACTCGGATGGCTTGCGAAAATACCCGTGGGCGCCGACAGCATTCATTTCCTCGCGGTCGCGCTGGGAATCCGAGGACGTCACGATCAGGACAAGCGCGTCCTTGCACCGCGAACTGGCGCGCAGCCTGCGCAGTATGTCGCCTCCTTTATAGCGAGGCATGTTGAGGTCAAGGAGGATGAGATCGGGACTGGGCGCCGCCGCGTCGGCGTCCGCCTGTTCGAAAAACCTGACCGTCTTCTCGCCGTCATCGGCCACATGAATCTGCGCGTCGATTTCTGCTTTCCTGAGCGCCTGCCGGATCAGGTAGACATCAGCCTTGTTGTCCTCGGCGATCAGAATCTGCCAACGGCGGACGCCCGGCTGATCAGGCCGGGAGAGTGAAGCGGAACTCCGATCCGCGTCCGGGTTCTGATTCGACCCAGATCCGGCCATGGTAGCGCTCAACGATGCGCTGGCAGATGGCCAAGCCGATGCCGGTCCCGGCATAGCGGTCGGCGTTGTGCAGGCGTGAGAATAATCCAAAGATCTGCTCCTTAAACTCGGGTTGGATGCCAATGCCGTTGTCGCGGACCGTGAAAACCCAGTATCCGTCCTGGCGCTCGGCGCCTATATGCACCGCCGGCGTGCGGTCCTCGCTTCTATACTTGATCGCATTGCCGATGAGATTCTGGAAGAGTTGTCGCAGGTGCGTGCCGTGGGCGCGTAGCACCGGCAGCTTGTCGCGCGTGACGATGGCGCTGCTCTCCGCGATCGCACCGCCCAGATTGGCAAGCGTCTCCGCCAGTGTTTCGTCGGCATCTGTCTCTTCGAGTGGCGCATCGAGCCTGGTGACCTGCGTGTACGCCAGAAGATCGCGCACCAGATGCTCCATCCTGGTCGCAGCGCTCTGCAGGAAATCCAGGAATTCTGCGGTCTCACCCTCGACCGCAGTTCCCAGGCGGTCGGCGAGGAGTTCGGAGTAGATTTTGATCGTGCGCAGCGGTTCCTGCAGATCGTGACTGGCCGAATAGGCAAACTGTTCAAGGTCCTCGTTCGCACGGCGCAACTCGTTCTCTACCCGCTTACGTTCCGTGATATCGCGGGCGATGACCGACAGTGCGATAGCCTGGCCGCTCTCATCCCGAATCGGCGATATCGTCAGCAGGGCCGGGAAAACGCTGCCGTCGCGCCGCATGCGCGCAGTCTCCAAGCTCCGAATAATGTTGCCCGCATCCCCGGCGGTATAGATAATGTCGCGCAGCTCGGCCCTTCGATCTGCCGGGACGATCGTCTCAGCCGAACGTCCAATGATCTCCTGAGCGGCAAAGCCATAAAGCTCCTCGGCCGCGCGGTTCCAGGTCAAAATCTTACAGTCAAAATCGTACACGTAAATGGCATCGCCGGAAGCTTCGACAATGGACGAGAGCTGGGAACGGCCTTCTTCGCCGCGTTTGCGCTCGATGAGGTCGGCCGCCTGGCGAGCCAGCAGGTCTAGCAGGCGCAACTCGCGCTCGCTTGGGCGACGGAGCTGGCGATAATGCGTGGAGAACATGCCGAGCACCTTGCCCGTGCGGCTCACGAGCGGCGTTGACTGCACCGCGCGGGCTTGGGCTGCGAGCATCGCATCAAGCGCTGGCGAGCCGGCAAATACAGGACTGGCGGCGACATCCTCGACGATCACCCGTTCTCCCTTTTCAAGCGCGCTGCCGCAGGCTGCGAGGCCTTCATGCACATGGTCGAAAAACTCGAGAAAAGGCGCATCGAACCCCCGGTGAGCGACAATCCTCAATCGCCCAGCGTCATCGAGCAGCTGAATATTACCCATGTCCGCGGCCGTAATCTCTATGCCGGCGTCGAGAATCTCGGTGAGCAACTCCGAGAACCCGCCGACCTGGATCAGCCGGGTGCTCAGCTGCTGCATGCGGGTCATCGCCGCGAGATCCTCGGTCAGGCGCGCGTTGAGCGTACGGATTGCTTCCTCGGCTCGCTTTTGGGCCGTGACATCGCGCGCGATCTTTGAGGCGCCGATGGTTTCGCCCTGCTGATTCTTGAGCGGAGAGATGGTGAGGGAAACATTCCGCAGCGAACCGTCCTTACGCCGGCGTGTCGTCTCGAAGTGATCCACTCGTTCGCCATGCTGTAGCCGCGCCAGGATTTCCCGTTCCTCGTCCTGCCGGTCCGGCGGAACCACGATCATGATCGATTTTCCGATTGCTTCCGCAGCCGTGTAGCCGTACAGGCGCTCCGCTCCGCGGTTCCAGCTCGTGATCTGACCGGCGAGATCCTTGCTGATGATGGCGTCATCCGAGGAATCGACGATCGCTCCGAGCAATAGCCGGGTCTCTTCGGCTTTTCGCCGCTCGGTAATGTCACGCGTAATGCCAAGCTGGACGATCGAGCCGTCGGGCCGGCGCAACGGCACGGCATGCGTTTCCATCCGGCAGCGCGCGCCCTTCAGGCCGATGATGTCGAACTCAAGAGAGCCCCTCCCTCCACCGCAGACGCGCTCGTTGAAGCTGCGGTACGGTTCGCGATCCTCCGGCGCGATGAGATCATAGACGCTTCGGCCGGTGACTTCGTCCGCCGCTCCGGCGCCGACCATCGCCAGCCCGGCCTCGTTCATCAACAGCAGCGTTCCGTCGGCTGCGACCACCTTGACGCACTCGGGCGTCGTCTCGACAATCGCCCTGAAACGCTCTTCGCTTCCGCGGAGTATATCCTCGGCTCTCTTGCGCCCGGTGATATCGACCAACATGTTGACCGCGCCTGTCAAACGGCCCTGATCGTCGAACAACGGAGTCGGGTATGGGGTGAATATACGGCGCTGTCCGTCAGGACGCTCGGCGACGGCTTCGCAGCCCAACACCGGCCTTTTTTCTCTCAGCGCTACGGCCATCGGACATTGATCATGAGGCAACGGCGTGCCGTCCGTGTTGTACAACTTCCAGGTCACACACCACGAATCGGTGCCCCGCTCCGGCACACGCCCCGAGAAGTCCACGGCGGCCTGATTGAAGAAGGTGATGCGGCCGTCGGCGTCGGTCGTGTAGACCGCGGCGGGAATCGCCTCGATAATTTCATGCAGACGGCGTTCGCTTTCCCGCAACGCCTCTTCGGCCTGCCTGCGCTCGATCAGGTCGGCTGCCTGCCGCGCCAGGATGTCCAGCAGGCGGAGGTCGCGCTCCGTGGGAACGTGCGGGTTACGCCAATGCGAGGAAATCATGCCCAGCATCTTGCCGCTTCGCGAAAACAGCGGCGTCGACTGGGCCGCACGGATGCCGGCATCCAACAATGCGGCCATGCCGCCTGTGCCGGCGAGAAAATCACATGTCTCTACGTCCGGCGCGATCGCGCGCTTACCGGTGCGCAAGACCTGACCGCAGGTGCTGTCCGTATCGAAGCGAACCCATTCCCAGACTTTGGCGCCCTCCGGGGTGAGTCCCCGCGAAGCCAGGAGGCGCAGCTCGCCTTTGAGCCCGCGTTCGGGATAGAGCACTTGCATGGTCGCGAAGTCCGATCGCATGATGGCGGCGACGGCGTTAACGATTTTCGTGTATAGCGCGTCTTCATCACCCGGCTCGATGAGCTGCGCGCTGATATCCTGCAAGAGTTTCGTGTCAGCCAATTCCGCGGCAAGCTGCGCCTGCCGTGTTTCCTGCTCTTGCTTGAGAGCGGTAATGTCGCGCGTAAAACAGCGGGTATGAACGAATTTTCCGTCCTGGAACAGCACGCTCGAATTGATCAGCACATGGCGGATCGATCCGTCTCGGTGCCGCAGCCGCGCCGGGCGGTCGCGCAGAGTGTCGCCTTGGCGAAGGCAGGCGAGGATATCGTGGATGACAGCTTCGTCAGCGTGAAACTCGGTGATGTTCCGCCCGATATACTGTTCGCGTGCGTAGCCGAGAAGATCGAGTTCTGCCTGGTTCGCCCAGAGAATGGTCCCATCGGCGCCTACCCAATGAAGGCTGATCGTTGAGGTTTCAATGAAGTCACTCAGAACCGCCTCGCTGCGCCGCAAAGCCTGGAGTTCCCGCAACAGCGGATCGTTTGGAGCCGCGTCCGAAGCCTTCGCGCGACCCTTATTGGCGCCGTTTCCCCTGATCTCTTTTTTGCGGACCGTGCGTGTCGGGGTCATGCTGTGTCACCATTCCTCTCCAGCCTGGGCTACACCGTGCGCCAGAGGCTTATTTTTAATGAGTATGTCGCGGACGATCACGCCCAGTTGTATGAACTCATCGAGGCGCGATGGTTTCCGGAAATAAAAGAGTGCGGCGTGTTTTTGCGCCCGTTCGTGATCGGCAGGAGCGTCGGATGACGTCATCACGACCACCGGAATCTGCGCATAGCGTTCCGTCGATCGCAGGCGTTTGAGGATTTCCTCGCCGTTGTACTTTGGCATATGCATGTCGAGCAACAGCAGATCCAGGCCGGGTGACTTTCGGTCGTTGTCGGCCTTCTCAATAAAGCTTATGGCCTCTTCACCGTCCCTCGCTACATGGAGAACATGATCGAGGCCTTGGTCCCGAAGAGCGATGCGGACAATGCCGACATCCGCCGCTGAATCCTCAGCCAACAGAATCTGGTATGGTCGCGCTTCGGTTACCATGGCGAATCCTTAACCCCTTATCGCAGCCGGGCGCGCTGCAGGAAATCTCAATCTAGATTTACCATTTTTTTTGAACTATCTTGTATCTGCCGAATGGCCCTAATCCAGGGCAGGCTCAGGCCGAGAGTCAGTGATTTCCGCCCTAAAAACCTTGTTTCTGGTGAGGTTGGGTGTGAGCGCTACTCCCAACGGGATGAAACACAGGAGTAATGATAAAGGTCCGTTGTGTGCGGTCTCTCACGATTGGGCGGCTGCTCGGGGCTTAAGCCGGGTGGCCTGGCCGCCAAGAACACGGGAAGCCCATGGCACCTGCAAACTGCCGCTTCTCGCCTGAGATCCTCAGCCCTGCCGGCATCGCCCGGTTTCGGCGGCCCGCCGGCAGCGGTTTGAAGTACTTCCCAGGTTCCCGGAGGTGTTGACAGCCTACCTGTTGGCAGATGTAGTACATAGCTGTTGGTAGACAACATGTCTGAACAGAAGACGGACGTCCCATACGGAACCCTGGATCTGCTGAGATCCTGAAGACATTGGAGACGATGAGGCCGATGCACGGGTACCGCATCGCCAGCAGAATTGAGCAGGTAGCGGAGAACCTCTTGCGATTGAACCAGGGGTCGATCTATCCGGCTCTCATACGCCTGGAAGAGCAGGGTTGGATTCGCACGAAGTGGGGAATTTCCGAGACCGAACGCAAGGTTAAGTTTTATTCGCTCACCACGGCCGGATCGAAGCAATTGAACGTCGCAGTGGCGAACTGGGAGAGGGCGACGGCGCTGGTGGCCCGGTTCCTGGAGGCGGAGTCGTGAAGCTTCGACTGGCAGCGGCTCGCCTGCTGGCGCCACAAGAAGCGTGGAGTACGGCATCGAGTTTGCGGGCATCGACTGACTCTTCGCCCGGATTATATTCTTCCGGCTACCGGCTGCCTTGAGTCAAATCGACAGCTTAGATCAGGCTGTCTCCGCAGCCGCGATAGAAGAGGTATGCGGTTCCCCGGAATCGCCAACAAACTCCGCGAGCTTAACGTTGTGGTCGGAAGCGACCATCTCCGCAGCTTTTTCGCCGACCATGATAGAAGCGGCGTTTGTATTGCCGCTGACCACGTTGGGCATGATACTCGCATCCGCTACGCGGAGCTTCCCCACGCCAAATACCCGAAGCCGGGGATCGACTACGCTACCGATCCGGCAGGTGCAACTCAGGTGATATACCGTCATCGAGAAGTGGCACGCGAGGTCTTCCAGCAACGCATCGCTGGGAATGCCGCCTTCGGGGTATCCGTGCTTCTGCGCTAAAGCTGGCGGCACCATCCATGGACCGAGTCTGTCTTTCACCGGCCAGTGCGCCACGATGTCCAGCGCCCGTCGCAGAACGGCCACCATGACTTTCAAGTCGTGCGGGTCCGAATAGTAGTTCATCCGGATCGCCGGCGGCACCGCCGGATCGCTGCTTTCAAGGACGATTTCGCCCTCGCTGTGCGGAAGCACCGGATTGACCAGGAGAATGAGGCTCTCCGTGTCCGGCGCCAGGCGTCGGGACACATCGTCGAAATACTGAGCCACGTCAATGTTGAGACACCTGAACAGATCAGGCGAGCCCCCGGTTACAAAGCAGGAGATCTGCGCGTCGTGGCTGTGAAGATCGCCAAGGCCAGTCGAGTACCAGGCGGCGGCATCGTATAACGAAGAAGAAATCAGGCCGCGGCCGGTGGTAGCCCATTCGGTGACGCGGCGCACCGCCTCCGCCTTCAGGGCCTGGAGCTCGGGAGACAAGTTCACATCTTCAGAGGGGTCGGCGGGGAGAGGGCCGCCGGGTTGACGGAGGACGTCAGGACCCAACGAGAGCCCGACTTCGTTAATGGAGACGCCGGCTCCGGGGGCGGCGAAGAACAAGGGAACCTGCACGTGATCCTTCAGATGTTTGCCGACGTGCGGCGCATCGACGAGACAGCGAGCGCCTGCCGCTTCGAGTTCCCTCCGCGGCCCAATTCCGGAAAGCATCAGTAACTGGGGTGAGCCGACGGCTCCTGCGCTCAGGATCACTTCCTTGCCGGCGGCGGCGACGGCGGTCTTGCCGTCGGTTGTGCGATATTCGACACCTGCCGCTTCCAGCGCCTCCGTCAGAATTACGCGCGTCGCCTGCACTCCAGTCAGGATTGTGAGATTGGGCCGTCGTTCCACTTCGCCTTCGAGGAAAGCGCGGTAGGTGCTCGATCGTCTGCCTCGCTTCGTGGTGGTCTGCATTAAAGAGACTGTGCCGGCAGGGCCGCCACGGTTTCGTCCGTTGTAGTCGCCGCGCGGGATTCCAGCGGCTGCTGCCGCTTCGACGAACTCGCGGGCTCCTGGCAGTACGGGCGAGCGCACGGAAACTCCCATTGGACCATCATGATTGTGCGCCTCAGAGTCGATCGCGATTTCATCGCTCGGGGCGAGCCCCTCGCTCTTGCGGAAGTACGGCAGCACGTCCGCATAGCTCCAGCCCGTAGCGCCGCCCTCCGCCCACGAATCGAAGTCTCCAGGGTGGCCCCGAACGTAAGCCATATAGTTGATCCCGGAAGATCCGCCGAGCATCTTGCCGCGCGGTACAGGCACCCGTCGTCCGTTGAGACCGAGCCCTGCCTTGCCCGGGTCCGCGGTGTACATCCAGTCCGTGGCAGGATTCAACTGCATAGCGGCGCATGCCACAGGAATCATTTCCACCTCCGGCGGCCGTTCACCGGCCTCGATTAACGCGACGCGACACGATGGATCCTCGGACAGGCGCGACGCGATCACGGCACCTGCCGATCCGCCTCCTACAATCACAAAGTCGAACGTATCTGACATGGTCCTGTCTCCTTGAGCATTTCCAACGCACCCCGACCTCCAGCGCGGATTCGGCCAGGACTTGGCCGGGCCCAAGCCGGTCACCTGCGGAGCGAGGCATCTGAGCGGTTTGACTAGTCTACCTCAATCAAAATCGGACTAGCCTGGATGAAGTCGCATCGAAAAGGCGATTCGGGATAGTGTCGGATTGCCGCCTTATCCGGCTAAGAGTGTTATCGACGGCTCAATCGTTAATCAGAGGACTGTGGACGCTGAATCCACGCCAGCGCATCACAGGAAGTTAGTCCTGCCGGAGTGTCCGGGTCGGATCCACCCTAGAGGCGCGGCGAGCGGGAACCCAACAGGCCGCGATGGTGGCGGCGGCGAGGAGTACGGGAACGCCAAGCAAGACGATGGCTTCGAGTGGATTGGCCCCGATGATGAGGTTCGGAACAACGTTGCGCGCAATCGGAATCACGATCGCCATTCCAATGGCGAGCCCCACAGCGGTAAACACGGCGCCCTGCTTCAGCACGATGTGCATGACAGACGCGGGCGTCGCACCGAGCGCCAGGCGAATTCCGATTTCACGCGTCCGCCGGCTCACGGCGAAGGCGACGACTCCGTACAACCCGATCACCGCCATGAACAGTCCCATCCCTCCGGCGGCTGTCACGATCTGGGCGACCAGCCTCGGCCCCAACATCGCGCGATCGTGGAAAAACGCCGTCATCGTGCTGATCCGGAAGATCGGCATGTCGGGATCGAGCGCACGAACCTGTTCGCGAACCACCGCGGTGAGCGCGGCAGGATCGCCCGGCGATCGCATCTCGACACACATCTGCGAGCTGTAATCCTGGGCGAATGGAGTCCATACCGCTTCCTGCGGGGGCTCTGCCCAATAGGTATAGATTCCCTGCTTCGCCACTCCAACGACCTGTATTTCGGGACTGTCCGCGGCATCCAGTCGAAAGCGCCGGCCAATTGGATCGCTCTTCCCGAACAACTTATTGGCGAGGAACTCGTTGATGACGGCGACGCGGGGCGAGTTGGCGGCATCGCGCGAGTCGAAGGCGCGCCCGCGAACAATCCTGGTCTCCATCAGCGGGAAGAATTGGTCATCGACCTTATAGGCGTTCGCCATCGGTGCATTGCCGGATGCACGAGGCTGCGCGTCGACCGCGAAATACTTGCGGGGAGACTGTCCCGTGCTGAAGGGAATCGAGGAAGACATCGACACCGCGCTCACGCCGCCACTCTCGCGGAGCCGATCGCCCAACTTGCGGTAGAAGTCGCGCGTTTTGGCTTCGTCATACCGCTGGATGCCCGGGTCCAACGAGAAGAAGAGGGTGTGATCCACACGAAAGCCAGGATTGATGCGCCATGCCGCCTGAAATCCGCGGATGCAGTCGGCCGAAATCACGAGGAGAATGACCGATAGTGCGAGCTGAGCCGTAACCAGCACGTTCCGGCCGGTCACCAACCCGCGGAGGATCGAAATCCGCGCCGGGCCGGTGTCGCCGGCCTTGATGGATAACGCGAGATCGCCCCGCGTGGCTCGCAAAGCCGGCGCCAATCCAAAGACGACGCCGGTGGCCAGGGTAACCGCCAGGCTGAACCCGAGAAGCCGCGCGTCCATTTGTGTGCCCAGGGAGAGCGGGAAATCGGACGGGATCGGAATCGCACTCAGGAACGAGACGCCCAGGGAGCCCACCGCGATTCCCGCAAGTCCACCCGCCACCGCCAAGAGAAGGCTCTCGGTGAGGAGTTGCCGGATGAGCGCGGCTCGCGAGGCGCCGATCGCCATTCGTATGGCGATTTCCTTCGCGCGAGCCGTTCCGCGTCCGAGCAGCAGGTTCGCGACATTGGCGCAGGCAATCAGCAGCACCAGTCCGGTAATCGCCAGCAGTGTGAGGGAGAAGGCGGCATCGATAGGATCGTTTTCGAAGCGCGCACGCACGTAGCCCAGCACCGTGACCGTGCGATCGCGGTTGGTCTCGGGGTATTGGGTCGCGAGGCCTTGCGCAATCGTCCGCAACTCAGATTGTGCTTCGGCCTCGCTCACGCCCCGAGCGATCCGGCCCAACAAAACCGCGTTCCGGATCTTGCGAGAGGTAAGATAGTCGGCACTCGCTCCGGGAACGGCGCGCTGGTAGGCATGCATCGGAATGTAAATGTCTGGATTGACGAACGACTGCGGGCCGGTAAAGTCTCTGGGGGCTACACCGATGATCGTGAAGTCGGAGCCGTTCACGCGAATCCTTCGACCCAGGACTGAACGATCGCGGGCGTAGTCGCGGTCCCACATGTGATCGCTGATGACGACCAACAGATCCCGGCCGGGGACGCTGTCTTCGTCGGCTCGGAAGCCGCGCCCGAGAGCCGGCTGGAGTCGCAATCCGCTGAAGAAGTTTCCGCTGACGGCGGCGTTGAGACTATACTTCGGAACCTGGTTCGGCTCGGTGGCGATTCCGGCGAAGAAGAAGTCATAACAGGCCAGAGCCTGGAGCGCTCTTGCGCGATCACGCAGATCGACATAGTCCGCATAAGACATGCGCCCCAGCCGTGTGTCGGGGGAAGTCGAGTCGACCTCGACAATCCGGCCCGAATCCGGAACGGGGAGCGGGCGGAGCAGCATCGCATCCACGCAACTGAACATCGCGGTATTGGCGCCGATGCCCAAGGCGAGCGAAACGATTGCGATCAGCGCGAAGCTGGGAGACTTCGCGAGAGTCCGGACGGCAAACCTGAGATTAGCCGAGATTCGCATAAAAAGAGATATACGGAACCGGAGACCGACAGTTCCAGCTCTCTTGTAGCACCCGGCGCACTTCCGTGCCAGCGGTAATGGCCGTCCACAGATCCGAGTGTCACCCGGGCCGGAATGCGGAAATGTCGGTGCTCGCCCGGCGAGTTACGCACGCTGGCGTTCATAGGGATGCTGGCTCCGCGAAGTCTCAGGTTTCCGCCTGCTGATCACAGGAGATGGGGATCTCGAGCAAGAGGAAGTTAGGCGGGCAAAGCTCGGCGGCAGACCTCGACTTCCCATTTGCCGACCACACACCCGGCACATAAGGTCCGCTTTCTCACTTGCAGCTCTCACGATTCGCTATCGTTGTACTGATAGCCGTGGCCTTTCACTGTGCCGATTACCCAAGAGTTGCCACCCAGTTTTCTGCGAAGGCCTCGAACGACCACATCCACAACGTTGCTTCCGCCGAAGGGCTGCTTCCAAACCTCACGTAGCAATTCGTCGCGTGTCACCACGCTGCCGGGACGCTGTGACAAGTAAGACATCAACTCGAACTCCAGTCTGGTGAGATTGAACCGGCCGCCGTCGCGGGTTGCCAACTGCCGCCGGGAGACATCAAGCTCCACCGAAGGTTTCGAAGAACCAACCGATTCTCGCGACAGGTCACTGCCGACGAAATCCAATATCCAATGCATGGGACCCTGCGGCCCAAACGGAAGCACGGCGGTGTGAATGAGCGACTGACCAATCGAGACAGTCAGGCTTGGTTCGAGTTCGAACCCCAGGTCCATCACAGCCTGTGGAACCAACGCGGGTTGCCGGATCGAGGTAAACACCCCCACCGCTCGCGGATTCTCCAGATACGCTCGCTTGGCATCCAAAACGCAAGCCGCCCACTCCGGACCTTGGCGTTCCCCCAGGGCGTGCGACAGCAGGCAGCGAATGAATAGGTAGGGCCGTCGCGGATCGCTCCCGCGAGCCTGCACGTAACTCAGCCAAACCGCCAGCAGCGGATCGCACTCGGCCAGAGGTCGCGGGATGTCCTGAGACCGCCCCATGACGTAAAATCCGACCACTTCTCCAGCGCTTCCTCGAGCCACCGAGAACATGTGCGCGGCTTGATTCCACCACTCCGACATGATGGCAGCGCCGCTGTCGCCATCATGGATTCGTGCTATGCCCAAGATCGGGTCGCGATCGGCGGGTCTGGCCTTTTCGACGGGTAAAGTAGCCCCGGAAGGAAAGAACGCCTCGCGTAGGACAGGGCGCTCCAACAGGAATAACAAGTCGGCGGTGTGCCGCCAAGTATCGCGTGCCCCCGCACCCACCAACTGATCTCGCATCGATTGCCAGGCTGCTCGTTTCAGTCTTCGGGTTCGGACGGGGTCCTTCGCCGCCACGCGGGACTCAATAGCCAGGCGGAAGGCATCGTGGAACACAAGCCCGTCGGCCGCCGCGTCGACGAATGAGAGCTGGCGCAGATTCGCCAAAATGTTTTCGGCGGAACGGTCCGGCAGCATCGCTTCGAGAACGGGTCGGGTAACCCGGCGAACGAGAGATGCGGCTTCGATCGCTTCCTTCAGCTCGGGGTCAGCGATCTCGCTTACGCACGTGAGCGCCAGGTAATCGATAACCTGATTGAGTTCGAGGTCGCCGCTGAGAGCGTCGGGTTTGTCCGCAAGACTGGCCGTACACAGCTGAAGGGCGAGAGGATTTCCTCTAGAGAAGCGCGCAATGCGAGCCTGGACCGCGTCCGTGAACCCGCGACTGGCCAGGAAGGCTGCGACGTCCGCCTCCGGAAGAGGACTCAACCGCAGATTCAGCAGATGGTCCGCCCAACCGGGAGCAGCGATCCAAGGGGCAGTAGCGAGTGAACGCCCGATGATAATAAACCTCGCCGAGATGGGCAGGGCAGGAAGGAACTCTGTGCGCAACCAACCATCCAGAAGGCGGAGGGCTTCGTAGTTGTCCAAGGCGAATACCATCGGCTCGGCTAAGGCGCCGAGGGCAGCCGCCACCTCGGAGACATTTCTCAATTCCACGCCGAGCGAGGCTCCAATGGCACCCAAAAGGCCGAGCGGAACCGGTTCGACGCCGCGGCAATCGAGCAGTCGCACCTGCCGGCCGCGAGCAGCCGATCCTCGCTGAAATACGCGCACCAGGCTGGTCTTCCCGATGCCGCCAACGCCATGCAGGAGCACGATGAGCGGCCCGGTGGGATCGAACAACGTGGCAAGCTGCGCCAACTCGCGCTCCCGCCCGCTGAAACGGTCAGCGTGAGAGCGCTCAAGACTGTCCTTGATGGTACTCATATGCGGAGAGTTATCAAGCACTTTGATTTCTCATCCCGATCTCATCCGAGCCTCATGCCCGCCGGACCAAAATCGGCCCAAACTGACAGTGTAAGGCGACGGCATCAACTCTGCAGCCCCCGCCGAACACCTCGAAAAATCTGCGGGGAAGCTATTGCGCCTGTCCGCAAGGCACCAGACAACTATTGTTGCCGCTCCGAAGAGAAAGAAGGATACGTCATGAGTATCAACGAACAAAAATTGCACGCGCTGCTGGGCAAGGTCGTGTCGGACTTCGGCGCCGTGTTTCAAGCCCCGCTGATCCTGATCGGGGACAGCCTTGGGCTGTACCGCGCGATGCGGGATGGCCAACCGACCACCCCGGCGGCGCTTGCGGAACGAACGGACACGGCCGAACGATACGTCCGGGAGTGGCTCAATGCACACGCAGCGGCGGGCTATGTCGACTATCACCCGGAAGATGGAACATACGCGTTGTCGCCGGAGCAGTCCATGTTGTTCGCCGAGGAAGGCGGCCCCGCGTTCATCGTGGGCGCCTTCCAGGCGGCGACGGGAGCGGGGGCCATCCGCTCAGCGCTGGAAGAGGCGTTTCGAACCGGCGAGGGGCTACCTTGGCACCAGCACGACCACCAGGTCTTTCACGGTACGGAACGCTTCTTTCGCTCCAGCTACGTTGCCAATCTGGTGTCGAACTGGATACCGTCGATCGCCGGAGTTCAGGAATCTCTGACCAGGGGTGCGTGCGTGGCAGATATTGGTTGTGGCCATGGGGCATCCACTCTCCTGATGGCGCAGGCATTCCCGAACTCGCGGTTTTTCGGCTTCGATTCCCACTCCACTTCCATTGAAGCGGCAGAGAAGCGGGCCGCGGCCAAGGGTTTGTCAGACAGGGTGCAGTTCGCCGTCGCCGCAGCCAAGGACTTTCCGGGGACGGGCTACGATCTGGTGACGATCTTCGACGCTCTCCACGACTTGGGGGACCCGGCAGGCGCCGCCGCGCATGTCCGCTCCACACTGAAGCCGGGCGGAGCCTGGATGATCGTTGAGCCTTTTGCCGAGGATCGGTTGGAGGCGAACTTCAATCCGGTTGGCCGCGCATACTTCTCGGCCTCGACACTGCTTTGCACGCCTTGCTCCCTGTCCCAGGAAGGCAGACTTGCGCTGGGAGCGCAGGCTGGCGAGGCGCGTCTTCGAGCGGTCGTCACCGGTTCAGGGTTCGGCCTATTCCGCCGAGCCGCGCAAACACCATTCAATCTGATCTTTGAGGCCCGCGTTTGAGAGGAGCATTCGCCGGCGGCATGCAGACCATACCGCTGGCCCCCCTACGAGGAGAGGCGTTTCACATGATTCTGCAGATCAATTTCAATCTCAATGTGTCTGTCGCGGAATATCAGAAGATGGCCGATTCTGTGGCGCATGCCTTTGTCGATGTGCCTGGACTAAGGTGGAAGATCTGGATTCTGAATCCGGCTGCTCAGGAGGCTGGCGGCATCTATCTATTCGATTGCCAGGCGTCCCTGGATGCATACCTGAACGGCCCGTTGGTGGCACAGATCAGAGGGCTCACGGCCGTACGAAACATTTCGATGAAGCAGTTCGAAGTCATGCCAGAGGCGACGGCATTAACCCGCGGACCCTTCGAAGCGGCATCGATGTCCGGCGCATTAGCGAATCGCCAACCGGAAGATTTGACCCTGTAATCTGGGCTGATTCGTGGTTAACCCGCAGGAAGTGGCGAGTGCTCGATGAACTTGACGGGACACCCCGATGGTTTCCTGTTGGCACGCGCGATGCGTCGTTCGGACCGGCGGCCACCCGGCCGGGTTGAGCGTAGCTGGGGGAGGCCCACTCAGCCGGGTTGCGATCGGTTTCTCGGGGATTTACTGTTGAGAACGGATAGCAATTGCCTGGCGGAGGATGGGGCGCGAACCGCTCGATGCAACACGATGTCGCGGGCGTGGAGTTCCTTCTTATACAGCTTCCGATTGGCTTCGTTATCCGGTCGCAGGGTAGAGCCTTCCAGCGATACGCCGGCAAAGAGCCCACGAGAACGGGAATAGGTCAATATCTCCGCCCTCATGGTCGCGTCGGTTGCGGCGGCGGCATCTCGCCCTTTCGGTCCCGCGGCGGCGGACGCATCTGCGCCGAGTTTCACCTTGCTGCTGAGGATTCCCTCCGCGCCTCGACGGTTCATGACCAGTAGAACGAAATCCGTCGCCTGCCCGCCCAGTTGTAGTCCGAAGCTGCCCCCTTCGAGGGCAATCATGGAAGGAGCCCCCCAAAGGCCATTGAAATCGTCTCCACCCCGGCAGACCATCACGCCACGTCCGTAGCTGCCTCCGATCCCCACCGCAAACTTCAGCACCGAGGGCAGCACGATCACGCACTCGGCCTTCTGCAACAGGTCCGAGGGGAGGTTGTCCGGGATCCGGAGAATTTCACTCATCACCCGGCCAGCGTTGGCTACTCTCTCGTTTTCCTTCTTCTGTGCGCAAACGGGCGTCACGTTGAGCACGAGGAGTATCACTATTAGTGTCGATCGCTTGCTCATGAAGGTCTCCAGATACGAGGATATCCTTGTATGACGCTGGTGTGGGTGAGCAGTACTGGGCGGAGTGCATATCCGCCGCACATGAACCGGATCGACGTCGCCCAGGAACTCGCAACTGCCGAAGCCTGGGTGGATTTTCTAAAGGAATGCAGTGGCATTCCGCTGCTGTGTGGAATCCTGTCCTTGGTGGAACTTCAGGCAGCGCATTTTCGGCGAACTCCGCCGAAAAATCCTGTCAGTCGACCACCGGACATCAGCGTCGAGCGTTAGACGAGCATTCAGACGCAATCTCGCGAGGGGTACAGGAGACCGGCAGCTGGATTTCCAGTTCGGTCCCATAAAAAGCGGCACTCGTAATACGGAAGCCCATCCTCTCTTGCAGACGTAAAGCGACCTCTTCGGAATCGGTCAACGTCCATATCCGCTGAAGCCCCCACACGTATCCCCACTCCAGCATCGCCTTTACAAGTGCCGTTGCGACACCTCTCATGCGAAATGCCTGATGGACAAAGATCGCCAGCTCCGCAGAGCCTGTTTTGTCAGCCACCAGGAAACAATGACCGACCGCCGCCCCGTCCGGCGACAATGCCCCCAGGTTCATTTTATGGCTCAGGGCAAGGTCGACCCACTCGCGGCGCGCTTCCTCGTCACGGGGCGGCAGGCCCAGCGCCTCACCGAGCGGCTCAAACCGGTCATACATCTCAACGAGAAGATCCCGCTGCGGCCGTCCCAGTGGACGGATTCGAATATCGCCATCCATACGGTTTTCCATGAGGAACCCAGTCCAAGGTATCGAGGCACTAATTCCAGCGCAAGGTCCCCTGGACTGTTGTTCAGCGCTTCGGTTTGATCTTTGCAGCAAAGGATTGGGCTACGATCTTTCCGTTTCGCACTACAAACGTGTCGGTAGCGAATTCGTACGAATTGTCTGCTGATTCCGCGGTCCAGATAATATAGGCGTGATCACCATCAACGCATCGCTGCTGCATGGTGAACGAGGAGCCCGGCTTTGCAAATTCCGAAACGAGGTTCTCAAAGAGAGGCTTGATCGCGCCTGGACCTCTTAATGGACCCGCAGGCACAAACAACACTGCATCCGGCGAGTAATCGGCAAGTACGCCGTCGAGGTCACACTCGGCAAAGCACTTCAGATGACGATCCAGAACGTCATTTGTAGACACCATTCTCCTGTCCTCCTTGACTGACGAATATGGATCCGAACGCGAGAACGGCTGCGAATCCCGCTCCTTTTCCCGAATCAGACCCTACTTATACCTGCGAGATTGAAACCGCCCCCGGCGTTACAACGAGAGATTTCACGATTGCTTAACAACTTTTTCACCGCCTCACATCAAGGAAGGGCTCGGGATCGATGAAGGTATTTTTCGAAACGCACGCAGGTTTGAATCGGACGCAACGAGTTGCCTCATGCGAAGTGCAACCACATGGATTTCGGGTCCGTGGTGGAAGTGCCGGTGGGAGCGTTCTGTAAGGGCGATGTTTGCCGACTTATCGGTGGTTGGGGAGGTTTGGCAGCCCGACTACCATCAAAGATGCCCTCAAGTCACAGCGGGGCACGACTTCGTCCCCAATTCCAGGATAGCAGCCCATCCGGAGAAACTCCAACCAATTGATAATAAGAGAGATATAAGCCGGAATGAAGCGATAGAAGCGGTCGACTTCGCAGCCCGATCTGCATAACCCTAGTAAGTGTATGCCAAAACTAGCCAACGGTTTTGATGCGTCGATCACAGCGGAGAAAGCCGCGCAGTTTGGTCTCGCCGGAATCGACATCCCCTACCACCGCCTCGGGCAACTGCATGCCTCTTCTCCCGAAGAACGTGAAGCGCCGCTCGCAGGGAGCATGATCCCGACCGGGGTGTGGCGATGATTGAACATACAGTGGTGATCGCCGGAGGAGGTCCGACCGGACTGATGCTGGCGGGCGAATTGGCTTTGGCTCAGGTCAACGTCGCCATCGCCGAGCGCCGCGAAAACCAAGACGTCTCCGGCTTACGCGCAGGCGGGCTGCACGCACGCACCATCGAAGTACTCGATCAACGGGGGATCGCCGATCGTTTCCTTTCTCAAGGGCAGGTGCATCGGAGCGCGCCCTTCGCGCGTACCATGCTCGACATCAGCGACCTCCCGACTCGACACAACTACTATCTCGCGCTCTGGCAGAACCGCATCGAGCGCATTCTGGCCGACTGGGTCGGCGAACTGGCGGTGCCGATCTATCGCGGATCTGAGGTGACGAGTTTCGCACAGGATGAGACCGGCGTCGACATCGAGCTGTCCGACGGCCAATCGTTGCGAGCGCAGTATCTGGTTGGGTGTGACGGAGGGCGCAGCCTGATCCGCAAGAAAGCAGGCATCGATTTCCCCGGCTGGGATCAGTCAACCAGTTACTTGATTGCCGAAGTCGAGACGGCCGAAGATCCAGAGTGGGGCCTCCGCCGTAGTGAAAAGGGCATCAACGCCATTGCCAGGCTCGAGGACGGCAAGGGTGCGCGCGTCGTACTAAGTGAACCGCACGTCGGTGGCTGCGACGAGCCGACCCTAAGTGACGTCCGCGAGGCGCTGATCGCCGTCTATGGGACGGATTTCGGTCTTCGCAGCGCCAGCTATATCTCCAGGTTTACCGATATGGCACGGCAGGCAGCGTCTTACCGGGACAGACGCGTGCTGCTGGCCGGCGACGCAGCGCATGTGCATTCACCGGTAGGTGGACAGGGACTCAACATCGGTGTGCAGGACGCGGTGAATCTGGGATGGAAGCTTGCCCAGGTGGTCCATGGGACATCGCCAGAGAGCCTCTTGGAGACCTATCATGCCGAGCGGCACCCGGTCGGTGCCCGCGTGTTGCGGAACACCATGGCGCTCACCGCAGTCGACCGCAGTGACGACCGTAGCGGGGCCTTGCGCGAAATGATGTGTGAGCTGCTTCAGGTGGACGCGGCTCGGCGGCGATACTTCGAGATGATGTCTGGTCTGGACGTTCATTACGGCCGCGGCGAGGGACATCCGCTGCTTGGACGCCGCATGCCCGATCTCGATCTGGGCCCTTCCAACGGCCCGTTGCGGGTCTTCACCTTGCTGCACGCTGCCCGTCCCGTGCTTCTCAACTTTGGTAAGCCTGGCGGCTTTGACATCGGTCCATGGGCAGATCGCGTGCGGTTGGTGGACGCCGAATATGCCGGTATGTGGCAACTTCCGGTGCTCGGAGCGGTTCCTGCTCCCGGCGCGGTGTTGATTCGGCCCGACGGATATGTGGCTTGGGTGGGAGATCTGACCCGGCAGGGGCTCGCCAACGCGCTGACCACCTGGTTCGGACCGCCAGCCACCCAATAGGCTGCTATCGAGCTTCCACATACGCACCTCGCTACAATAGGCGGCATGGAGGACCCACAGATCTCGAAGCAACTCGACCGCATGCGGCGCGACTGGGACCAGCGGGCGCGTGAAAATGCCCGATACTACATCGCCACCGGCAAGGAGCAGTGGACCGAGGAGGAGTTCTACCAGTCAGGCCAGGCAACTCTGGCGGAGCACATCCTAAACGATCCCGGTAACATCTGCCAGGGCAAAGATCCCAAGGAGATGAAGGTGCTCGAGATCGGATGCGGTGCTGGCCGCATCACTCGCGCCTTGGCCGGTCACTTCGGACGGGTCTATGCGGTGGATATCAGCGAAGAGATGGTGCAGAAGGCGCGCGCCGCGCTACACAGTTACCCGAACGCGCGCATTTTTCGCAACAATGGACGGGATCTGTCGGTGGTGCAGGATCATTGGTGGAACCGGCTGGGGATCGGCCGGCGCCCGCAGCTCGATTTCGCCTTTTCCATGATCGTGTTCCAGCATATTCCGAGCCGCGAGATCATCGAAAACTACGTGCGCGAGGTGAATCGTCTGCTGCGCCCGGGCGCGTTGTTCAAATTCCAGGTGCAGGGCGATCCGCAAACCGAACCGGAAGATGAGGGCAGTTGGGTGGGAGTCTCCTTTACCGAACAGGATGCTCGCGCGATGGCGGAGCGCTGCGGATTTGAGATGCGCTACGACCATGGCGCGGGTGACCAGTACTACTGGCTCTGGTTCTTCAAACAGCGGGAAATTTAATTCGAATTCTTTTGAGAAGCTGCTAGCCGGCGGGGCGGAATCTTCCGCATGTTCGAGTGTATGAGATCCACTGCCCCCATTCGCCAGATTTACCCCTCTTCAGCCGCGACCGGGCATCGGACCAAGGCCGCAGCTATAACCAATCCTGAAACCGGCCCCTTGGCGAGTCATCGCCGAGCGCTCATCGAGCGGCTGCAATCCCTGCTGGATCAATTCGCCGGGACTTCCCCGCTCCCGGGCTTTTCCAGTGGGCCTGCTCGGAGCGTAATCCGCAACTGGAGGCGTGGCTCGACCTCAGCGGCATTGACGAAAACGCAAGGCTGCTCGTCGGCTTACTAAATGGCATCGCGGACGGCGGGCCAGAAGAGCAGATGATGCGTCACGCGCTGCCGATGGCGGCCTACCAGGTGCTGGAAGAGCTGTCGGAAAAGCTCTCCGGCCCGTCCGCCGCGGCGCTGGTAGCGGCCTCTAACCGCGCCACCGTCCAATGCCTGGCGGGTGAGAAGTACCGTGCCGCGGACTTGTTGAAGGAGGCCGAGTCGCTGGCTTCCAGCACCTCTCTATTTCAGGCGTCGCGGGATGCCCGCCGGTTTCAGACGGTGGCGGAGTTATACGTGCTCGAGACGGGCCGCGGTTCGGTGGAAGCGATCGATGGCGGGTTGTGGCCTCTGCTGGTGACCAAGGCGGAGAGCTGCCGCCTGGCGGCATCGTCGGTCCGGCATCGCTGGCTGGGTCCGATGGTCACGCAGGGGCTGATGGACCGGTTCCGGCGCGGCGCAATGCTCGCGGCGGACGGATCGGCGCCGGCGTCGCGCCGGCTGATGGCGGTACTGACGTTCTATGTGGCGACGATCGAACCGCTGCTGCGATTCGAAACCTTGGCCGAGCTTCCCTCGGAGGGGGCATTCGCGGAAGCTGTGAGTGTCGCCGCGATGATGGTTCGTCTGCTGAAGGAAGTGGGCACTCCGCTGCTCACGAACGACTGGGTGCGCGGTCAGTTCTCCCGTGTCCTGGACCGGAAGACCGCTGGACAGAGCGCGGGCGATCTAGGATCCGTGCTGTACGCCGAGGCAGAGAACTTTGCAACCTGGCTGGCCCGGATCGTTCCGGACGTTAAGCGCCCGGAGGGCAACGTCTGCCTCCACGGATTGCGGGAGCTTCCCCTGCAAGTGTCGATTCCGCGATTCTGCGATCGTTTGGACTACCTGGCGGGCATGTTCGCCAATAGCCGCCGATACCTCGACCGCCTTTGTCGAGACGTCACTTTGCAGCTCGCGAGCGAGGTCCCGGCGAAGCTGATCATGCGGTTTGTGGAGTTCCACGAGCGAATCTACGCAGGGCCGGTGTCGGGCACGACGCAGGTCCATCGGGCAGTAAGTTAAGTTAACGCTTGCAGCTACCCAAATAGGTTCGCGCGATACGTGCGCTTGCGAGCCGCGCGCGTCAGCAAGCGACATGAATCATGAGAGCGGTGACGCTCCCTCACGGTCGCGGCTCGTAAGCTACACAAATGCGTTTCGCGGGATACGTGCGCTTGCGAGCAGCGCGTGGTCTTGACTGTTTTATCGGCGTGGCGGCAACGCTCCCTCACGGTCGCGGCTCGTAAACACACCTACCGCCGGGATTCTTTCAATCATCTAATCTCCAATAGACTTTAGGATGATTGTCGTGTACGACAGGATCAAATTGTCCTGAGGGCATGAGACATCCTGGTTGGATTCATCGTCGCAATGGCCGTAGGGCTCACCGGAGTGGGTGCCGGCTCGATTACAACCCCGATTCTGATTCTGCTTTTTGGAATTGCGCCGGCGGACGCCGTGGGAACATCGTTGTCTATGCGGCCATCATCAAGCTGGCCGTGGCTCCGGTCTATTTCTGGCGCAAACGATACGTACGCCATCTGCCGCCGCGATTGATGAGCATCAGGGGCGCGCGATCACCTGACTTTGCAGGGCCGCCGCAATGTTTCTGGCCGAACGGACAGGCTGTCGATTGACTTCCTGAATCACATCGCCGCAAGCGAGCCGCGACGGTAACGGAGCGGTGCCTTTATCGCGCCGGTACCGACACGTACGCCATCTGGCCGCCGCGATTAATGAGCAGCAGGGGCGCGCGATCGCCTGATTTTTGCAGGGCCGCCGCAATGTCGCTGGCCGAACGGACAGGTTGGCGATTGACTTCCTGAATCACATCGCCGCTTTGCAGGCCGGCACGCGCGGCGGGCCCGTCGGGATCTACCGACTCCACTACCATTCCCTGTGCTCCGCGGCGTAGACCGAGTTGTTGACTGATCTCTGGCGTGATCGGAACCACGCTAATGCCGAGCTTCGAGCTGGCGGACGTGTCGCCGCCGCCCTGCTCTTCGACGGCGCGCGCAGAATCGGCCGTGAGTTCCACCAGACGCGCCTTCACCTGCTGCTGGTTGCCGCCGCGCAGGATCGTCAGCGTAACTTCGGTACCCGGACCGGCCGCCGCGATCGCGTTGCGCAGAGAGTTGGGGTCATTCACGTCTTTGCCGTTGAGTTGCAAAATCACGTCACCATTCTTAATGCCGGCCTTGTCGGCGGGTCCTCCCGCATTCACGGAATTCACCAGAACGCCGCGCGGCTCCTTCAGTCCGAAGTTGGGAGCGAGCTCCGCGGTGATCGGCTGGATGCCGACGCCCAGCATGCCGCGCTGCACTTTACCCTTGCCCATCAGTTGCGTCATGACCGTCTTGGCCATGTTAGAGGGGATCGCGAATCCGATTCCGATGTTGCCGCCTCCGTTGGATGAAACAATCTGCGAATTGATACCGATGAGCTCGCCGCGCGTGTTCACCAGTGCGCCGCCGGAGTTGCCCTGATTGATAGGAGCGTCGGTTTGCAGGAAGTCCTGGAAGCTGCCGCCACCCACGTTGTCGGTGGACCGCCCTTTCGCGCTGATGATGCCCGCCGTGACCGATTCGCCGACTCCCAGAGGATTCCCGACCGCGAGGCACACATCGCCGACGCGCACCTTGTCGGAATCGCCGAGTTCGAGCACGGGAAGGTCGCTGGCACTGATCTTCAGCACCGCCAAATCGCTGGGAGCATCCGAACCCACCAACTTCGCCGAGTAAGTGTGATTGGAGTTGAGGTCCACCGTGATATCTTCAGCTCCGTCGACGACGTGGTGGTTGGTGAGAATATGCCCGTCTGCCTGGACGATTACACCGGAACCCAAGGCGTGTTCCACCTGCGAACCTCCGCGGCCTCGAGGAGAGGCGCCGCCGAAAAACTGGCGGAAGAACGGGTCGTCAAAGAAGGGAAATTGTTGCGGCGCGCGTACGCGGCGCGATGAGCGAATTGTCACTACCGCGGGCGCGACGTGGTCGACGACGTCGGCGTAGGAAAGGATCGGTTCCATGGATCGGACCGATCCGGTAGGTACCTCACGGGGCTCCGAGCCCGCGCGCGTGGATTGTGTGCGGCAGGAGACCAAACAGGCAGCCAGAGCGATGGCAAGCGTAACTCGTCCCATGTCTTAACGAATAGCACGTCGCATTCCGTTCCGTCGTTGAAATTGACCGGCGCGGGAGTGCGCGGCAAGGAAGATCAAACTGAATCCGGGGCGGCTTGATTGCCGAAAATGCGACGCTTCGAATGCTGACCCAAAACGCATACGGCGTTCAGGATTTTCAGATTGCAGGTGGGCCGGCGTGGCTGCAGACGGATGGATCCAGCATCGACGCCAAGGCCGGCACGGAAACCACGCCGGCAGAAATCTACCGGATGCTCAAGACGCTTCTCGCCGAGCGCCTTCAGCTCCAGATCCGTCGGGAGACGAAGGAGATGGCGGTATACAACCTGACGGTGGCGAAGGGTGGGTCGGAACTCCAGCGAAGGAGGGAAGTTGCATGGCATCCGAGCCCGGTGTTCCGCTGCCGCCGCGCACGCTGCCGTGTGGGCGTGTACTGGAGGCTGCGGGCCCGGACTTTGTGGTCCGGCATCCATGGCGGCAAGGTTCCGATGACGGAGTTGATCCGGGCTCTCTCGAGAAGCTTGGGCAGGCCTGTCAACGATAAGACTGGGATCAGGGAACCCTTTGACCTGCGGCTGGAGTTCACGCCAGACGATGCCACCGCGGGGATCCCTTCGGCGCCCTCCGGCGATCCGGGGCGCGGAGCCGCCATTGACCCAAACGCGGCCCCTTCGATCTTCGCCGCAGTACAGGACCAACTCGGTCTGCGGCTGGAGCCTGCGAAAGGACCCGTCGAGATTCTGGTGGTCTATCACGCAGAGCGTCCAGCCGTCAATTGATACTCGACACGATCGGTCCGTGATAACGATCACGCCGCCCGAAATCTCGGTTCGCTTTTGTTACGTAGGGCATCTCGGGGAGGGAACGCAAACCAAAAATGATGCCCCGACATGCTCTTGTCTTTTTCGCGGGGGTAGTACGACTTCTGGCCGCCGACCAATACGGCGATTTTCTATACCAAAGGCCCAATACCTGGCATCAACAGCAAGGCCCTGAGGGCCGACAACTCGTAGCGCCGGTGCCGAATTCCAACACTTCTGTCGTTCTAACGTTTCTGCCGGCCAAACCGCTGGCAGGGGATTTTGCGCAGTCGTTTAACGCCGCCATAAATGCGCAAACTCGTAGTGGGGAGCAAATGGTCAACGCGGGATATTCGCAGACCATGCATCTTGGTAACGCTCTACCCGGGCTTGGGCGTTTGGAGACGATCCGCGACCGATCCGGGGTCACTCAATATCGGCTCTTCCTCGGCTTTCAGGCGGGCGGCAAACTCGAAATGATTCTGGGAGAGGCGGCAGATAAGCAGGCGTGGACTCGCTTCACACCGGATCTCGCACTATTCGTCTCGGGAATTCGCTTTTCCGGGGCGATTCCTGCACCGGGAACTCAGAGCGCACCGGACGCAGACGTTTTTGGAGGCGGCCTTTCGGGCTGGTATGTAGGCAGTGAGAGCTCAAATTCATTCAATCCGAACAGCGGGAACTGGAACTTCGCGGCCAGTTACTCGTACTATCGGTTCTTTCCGGATGGGCGCGTGTACTGGGGATGGACGCTGCCGAAGGGAATGACTATGGACGCCTTCGATCGCGCCCCGGACCCCAACCGGATGGGCAATCACGGCACTTATACGATTAGCGGCGGCCGGATTCACTTGGTGTGGGCGATCAAGGCGCGGTCGCCGGAGAATTGGCCGTTCTCGCGCGACCGAAACTCCATCACGATGGCCGGCACGGCTTACTATCCCATCGCATCGAGCGATAATTTGCGTCTGGCAGGGACTTTCGGCAACTCGTCCTACACGACCACGTCGAAGGGCAGTGGCGTGAGCGGAAGTCACAGCATCTCTTTCACGTCCGACGGGCAGTTCCGCGCCCAAGGTTTCACCGGTTCCGTCAACGCGGGGCCTGTCGCCGCCGGGACCACTTCAAGCACCTCGTCCGGCACCGGCACTTATCGCATCACCGGAAAGACCCTGGAGTTGACGTATAGCGGCGGACGCCGGGAGGAGCATTCCTTCTACCGCTACCCGATGGAGGACAACAAGCTGATCGTAATCGATGGCGGCATGTATCTGCGGCGGTGAAGATTTCGGGAATTATTTCAATGCTGGGACGTCGATCTCGGCGTTTCCGCCTCGACTAAGAGGTGGAGGGATGGGGAAGCGCAAAACGCTCTTCCCACCAAAATTCGAAATATGACTTCTTTTGCCTATCTCAACCAAGCGTCTGTTGGACCGATGGCCGCGCGAACTGCAAATCAAGGCGCCATCTCTAAAAAAGCATTGTGGACAGGCCGCATCATCAGTTGGCTCGCCATTCTGTTTCTCCTGATGGACGGCGTGATGAAGGTGTTCAAACCGGTCTTCGTCGTGGAAGCTACGGTGCGTTTGGGATATCCCGAGTCGGCCATCTTCGGCACCGGAGCTCTTCTGATCGCGTTCACGTTGCTCTATGCGCTCCCGCGGACTCGGGTGCTTGGCGCGGTCCTTCTGACGGGATACCTGGGAGGCGCTGTCGCGATTCAGGTGCGCGCCCTTTCGAGCCAGTTCGAATCGGTGTTTCCGGTGCTTTTCGGAGCGCTCCTCTGGGCAGGCGTCTGGCTGCGGGACACGCGTGTGCGCTCTTTGACGAACGCGTGATCCGCACCGGCAGCGCCGGGTTCAACTTAATGACGGCCGCCATCCGGGATTCCGGGGCGAGGCGGCCGTGGCGCGCCGATTGGCATCGCCATCCAGTGCCGATTCGTGCCCGGCGTGCACGATCGACCACTTCAGAGCGAGTCCGCCGGCGAGCGTGAGCAGCGCGGAAACGATGGTGGCGGCGCGCCTCGGCTTTTTTCCTTTCGCCCGATGGATCAGCCAGGGTAACACCAGCCCGCATCCGACTGCCCCATACCAGAAGTTTCGTGCCTGCGAGCCGCGGACGATGGGATCGGCGGCGCGGCCTGTCTCGAGAAGATATGCGGCCAACGCACCCGTCTCGCAAATGTGCGCGGCGGTCTCGATCTTGCGCATAGCCTCGCGCGCGAAGTCGTCCATAAAAGGATGAATCGCCGAAGCCAGCGCCAGAGCGGCTGCCGAGGTCACCATCGAACTGGACGCCAGGAGAGCGCCCAGGGCACGGGTCCGCGTCCAGATCGGCGTACTTGTCGTGGCAAGCAGCACTCCGGGATAAGACATCATGATGAACGCCGGCCCCAGTCCCAGGAGCACCAGCCACTTAGCCGGTGCCCGCCTGAGCAAAAGCCGGAATGGGCGTGGCACCAGGCCAGGTGCATGAGCGAGCGCCAGGATCGTCACCGGGACACCGAAGCCGGTGAGGGCCCACGCGCCCAGATTCATTGGAGACGACGGTTTGAACACGCGCAGCATGTGCAGAAACCGCTCCGGGCGTCCGAGGTCCGCGATCAATAGCGGCGGGCAGGGGATCATCGTCGCGAACGAAACAAAGCGCGCGACCCGGATGAACCTCGCATAGTCTTTTCCGCCGAAGAACTCCGCCGCCGTGGCCAGCACAAAGCATCCGGAACTGATGCCCTCCCCGAAAAAGTAGAGCGCGATTTCCCAGCTCCAAAGAGGCTTTTTGAGCATCGGCAGCCCGTAATAGGTGGGCTCCGGCGCCCTGCCCGGAGCACCGATGCGTAGCATATTCCCGGCCGGAGGTAGGAGTGACGCGGGGATCGGTTCGAGAGCAAGCTGGCTGCTCATGCTTTTCCTCGGGCGAAGCAGAGGGCTGAAACCGCGGCCATCGCGATCGAAACAGCAAAACTGGCGAGATAATTCTTCTTCATTTGGGCAGCGGGGCGATGCGGCGCTTCGGGCAGATTGTAGACGTTCGGATGGTCCTTCAGCAGAAAGAATGCATTCAGCGCGCTGTATTCGCCCGATGCCTCATCGCCATACAGATAAGCATCCGTTTCGCCCCGAGCATGCAGTTCGCGGACGCGCTCCCGCGCGCGCTCCCGCAGTTCCCTCACTGGGCCGAACTGGATCGACTCGGTGGGGCACGACTTGGCGCATGCAGGCGTCATGCCGTCCTTTTGCCGGTCGTAACAGAGCGTGCATTTGTGAGCCCGGCCGTCCTCGGAATTGCGGTCGAGGACGCCAAAGGGACACGCCGCGACGCAATAGGCGCAGCCATTGCAGACATCCTGCTGCACGTAGACACTTCCGAATTCGTTGTAGATCAGAGAACCGGTTGGACAGGCCTCCAGGCACGGCGCTTCGACACAATGCTTACAAACGTCGCTCATCATCAGCCAGCGCGAGGGCTGGCCATCGCGATCGAATTGCTCGACGAACGCAACATGCCGCCAGGTCACCGAGTTCAATGCGACCGTGTTGTCGTAGCTCATGCCGGTCCAGCGGAAGCCGTCGGCCGGCAACTGATTCCACTGTTTGCATGCCACCTCGCACGCCTTGCAGCCGATGCAAAGCGTGGTGTCCGTGAAGAAGCCCATCTCCTCACGGGGTTCGGGCGCAGGTGGCCGCTTCCACACGTCAATGATTTCGGGATTCATTTGAACTGTCCTTCGGGCTGTTTCGGGCGCGGCGTCCCGGGAGTGGGACCGGTTTCGGGTCTGGGGCATGGTTCGAGCGGTCTGTCGTGGTGCACCTCTATCCGACCGGGCCTCACTTCGCACTGGAACACCTTTCCTTCATGCATGCTGACGTTCGGCTCGGTCACGATGGCCGTGAGATCGTTGGCCATGCCGCCGGTCGTTTCCCCCGCGAAGCCCCAGTGCAGAGGCACCCCAATCTGATGAACCGTGCAGCCTTCGATCGTTAAAGGCCGGATGCGCCGGGTCACCATCGCGCGGGCCTCGATTGCCCCTCGGAGATTCCACGCCACCATCCACTCGCCATGGCGAATGCCGCGCGATTCCGCCAGTTCCGGACTGATCTCAATGAACATTTCGGGCTGAAGTTCGTTCAACCAACTGTTGAAGCGACTCATCGGCCCGCTGAGATAGTGTTCAGTGACCCGGTAAGTCGTCGCGACCACGGGAAATCGAGGATCGGCTGCGGGCGCCTTTTGATTCAGGGGAAGATCATACAGCTTGGTGGTCGGATTCTCCTGCTGAGAATAAAGTGGATTGAGGAGAGGCGATTCTATGGGCTCGTAGTGTGTCGGCAGCGGGCCATCCTTGGTGCCCGCGGGCGCGAAGAGCCAGCCGCGGCCATCGGGCTTCATGATGAAAGGCGCGTCGCCGCTGATGGATGCCATCCCTGTTGAACCCTCGGGAGGCCGGTAGGACGGGGACTTGGTGGGCTCGAAATCAGGCTCGTCAGCGCCGGTCCAACGGCCCTGGGTTTCGTCCCACCAGATATATTTCTTGCGCTCCGACCAGGGACGTCCCTCGGGATCCGCCGAACACCGGTTGTACATCATGCGGCGATTGTGCGGCCAGGCGAACCCCCATTCGGGGCTGGTATAAAGGCCCGGCGTGCGTTTCCGGTCCTGCGCCCGATTGTGATTTTCGTCGGGAAAGACGCCACTGTAGATCCAACAACCGCATGCCGTGCTGCCGTCGTCCTTCAACTCGGAAAATCCCTTCACCTGGCGGCGATCCGCCACTGTGTACCCGTTAATCTCCTTGAGGATCTTCGCGACATCCGGTTCGTCGGAGAGCCGGCTCAGGCGCCCGTCCGGCAAAATGGGCGGTCTGTCGTAATCGTAGTCCCAGGTAAGATTAAGAAGTCCCTGATCCCGGGCTGCGGTCGAGCCGGCGTAGAGTTTCTTCAGACGCTTTCCCAGATCGTAAAGAAACGCTGCATCCGAGCGGCAGTCGTCCGGAGGATCGATCGCCCGGTCGTGCCACTGCAGCAACCGCTGTGTATTGGTGAACGAGCCTTCCTTTTCCGGGGAGGAAGCTGCGGGGACGAAGAACACCTCTGTGCCGATGCTCTTCGGATCGGGTCCCTCCGGCCCTTTGTACCAATAGCAGGCGCTTTCGATTTCGAACCAGTCGCGCACTACAAGCCATTCCAGCTTCTTCATCGCGGCCCGATGGAGTACGGCGTTGGGTGCGCCCGCCGCGGGATTCTGCCCGAACAGAAACATGCCCTTCACGCCGCCCTGCGACATCCGAATGGAAGTGGCGAGGTGCGAATAGTCGCCGTCCAGACGTGGCAGCCAGTTAAATCCGAAATCGTTCCCGGGTTGCGCGGCATCGCCGTACCATGCCTTCAGGAGACTGACCATAAACTTCGGCAGATTCACCCAGTATCCGTGCTCCACCCGTTCCGATTGCAGAAAGGCCTTGAGCGAGCCGTGATCCTTGAGGATCGCAGGTTGCGGAATGTACCCGGGCAGGAGTTCGTAGAGCGTCGGGACATCCGTCGATCCCTGAATGCTGGCGTGCCCGCGCATCGCCATGATTCCGCCGCCCGGTCTTCCGATATTGCCTAGCAGCAGTTGCAGGATGCCGGCGGCGCGAATCATCTGCACGCCGGTAGAATGCTGCGTCCAGCCGACTGCGTAGACGATTGCCGTGGTGCGCTCCCGCCCGGAGTTCGCGCAGACCGCCTCGGCGACACGCAGAAACTCCTCCTTCGTGCAGCCGCAGGTGGAGGCGACCATTTCGGGGGTGTAGCGGCTGTAGTGGCGACGCAAAATATTGAGAGCACAGCGCGGATGTTGCAGGGTCGGATCGCTGGGAGGCTGAGGGTGGCTGATCCCGCCCAGTCGCTCACTGAATGACTGCGCTTTGATCTCAATTGGATTCTGCGTGGGGTGTTCGTCTTTCGGTTCGCCTTCGTAGTTCCAGCAGCCTCGCCCCGGATGGTACGCCCGCCGCTCCGGATCGTACCCGCAGAACAGGCCGTCCAGATCCTCGGCGTCGCGATAGTCATTGCCTATGATCGTGGCGGCGTTGGTGAAGGCCAGGACATATTCGCGGAACCATCGTTCATTCTGAAGTACGTAGTTGATCAGGGCGCCGAGAAAGACAATATCGGAACCCGTTCGGATCGGGACATATTGCTGGCACATCGCCGATGTGCGCGAAAAATGCGGGTCCACATGAATCAGCGTGGCGCCGCGCTCGCGTGCCTTCAAGGGGAAGCGGAATCCGACTGGGTGCGCCTCCGCCATGTTCGATCCCATGATGAGGATGCAGTCGCTATTCTGCAAGTCCTCCTGAAAGCTGGTAGCCGCGCCACGGCCAAATGAAGTGCCCAGACCGGGCACCGACGCGCTGTGTCAAATACGGGCCTGATTTTCGATGGAGAGAATTCCCAAGCCGCCATTCAGCAGCTTCTTGATCAGGTAGTTTTCTTCGTTATCCATCGTCGCGCCGCCCAGTGAGGCGATGGTGGTGACGTGATTCAAAACAGCCCCATCCCGCTCGGCAACGAAGGTGGCATCGCGCGTTTCCTTTACGCGCCGTGCGATGCCATCCATCACCCAGTCGAGGGGCCGCTCCTCCCAGTGATCGGAATACGGCGCGCGATACAGTGCTTTCTTGATGCGATGCGCATTGTTTGCGAGCTGGAATGTGTTGGCGCCCTTGGGACAGAGCGTGCCTTCGTTGATCGGGCTCTCCGGATTGCCTTCGATATCTACTATCGCGCCATCCCTGACATAGATAAGCTGGCTGCACCCCACCGCGCAATATGGGCAGACGCTCTCGACTTTGGTCGCGCCACGGGTCCGCGATCCCTTGCCAATGGAGTTTGGGCTGAATGGCTGCCTGCGAATCGTACGTTCCCGCTCGCTGTTGCCGTGGCGCGTATGCATTTCTCCCCTCGCATTCCCAATTTACGCCAGCACGCCCGAGGAGCAATATAGAAGAAACACACTCACCCATTAGCAAACAGACGATCGAGAACCGTTTCAAGATCACATGTGGATGGCGGCGAACAATTTCACAATTCCGGCGCGTGCCTTTGAATTCGTGGCCGATCCACGGGTGAACCGCGTTGGCAAATTGGCAAAATGCGACGTCTTGACCACTCGTTCCGCTGAGGTAAAATAAGCGGGGGCGTATCCCGTAACGGAATATTCATAAATGCAGTTGCACCTCTTCATATGCCAGGGCCTCCCCAGAGCATGAAGGCCGAGTCTTTGGAAATCGAGAGTCTGCGTCGACGGGTCCAAGAGCTCGAATCGGAACTGCTGAGGATCCGCAGCGGGCAGGGCATCTCGTCTCAAACGGAAACTCCCGCGACATCGAGCGATTTGAACCTGCTCAACAGTATCGACGACGGCTTTGCCCTACTGGACGCACAATGGCGCTTTACCAGAATCAATCGGAACGCCGAATTTATTCTGCGGCGCCAGTCCGGCAGTCTTTTGGGCAGATGCCTTTGGGAGGAATACCCCGAACTTCTCGGCACCACGGCGGAGCAGACCTGCCGGCGTGTGATGGAAGAGCGCGTTGCCCACGAATCCCAGGAGTATCTCCCGTTTCTCGGAGGCTGGTTTCAAGGACGATGTTTCCCCTCCCCGGATGGCGGGATTTTCGTGCTCTTTCGCAACATCACCGAGCAGAAGACCGCCGAGGCCGCGCTGCGCTGGAACGAAGAGCGATGGCGCTCGCTGGCAAATGCCCTTCCGCAGTTTGTCTGGATCGCTCGCAGCTTCGGCGAAGTCCAGTTCATCAACGACTACTGGTACGAATACACCGGCCTCTCAGCCGGCGATCTCGGCACGGCCGATTGGTCCAAGGTGCTTCCCGTTGAGGACCTGGAATTGATCGCGGAAATGTGGCGCCAGGCGATCGCTTCGGGCACGGAACAGTCGTTTGAATATCGCGTGAGGCGCGGCTCTGACGGGATGTGGAGATGGCATCGCGGACTGCACCGCCCCGAGCGAGACCGCAGCGGGACGATCGTCCGATGGATCGGCATCGGTTTCGACATTCACGATCTCAAGATCGCGCGGGAGGCGAACCACGCAACCGCCGAGGGGCGCCTTTAGCTGTTCGGGTGTAGTTGTTTCCCAAATCCTGAAGGTCTTAGAGTCGCACGGACCATGCGCGACCCCGGGAACGCCTGCCGTCGTATCGGAACTTTGCTGCTTCTATTCATGAGTTGTGCGGGCCGGTGCTTCTCGCAAACCCCGCCGATCATGGCTGGAGTGGTCGCTGGAGTGCCGATCACGGAGACAGTTCGGACCTACGAGTACAGCGGGCGCTTCGGTGGAGTCTTCGATGATCGGTCGCCGACTCGCCGCTACGTAGTGGGAGGAACGGTGGGGGCGCGTCTGACGGGGCGTTTCGCGCTGACGGCCGATGTGCTCTACCGCCGCTATGGATACGACTACAACTCCTTCGCCGGATACCCCGTCCCGCTGACTTTCACGCATTTCCGCGGCACCGGTGGGTCGCTCGAGATTCCTCTCCTCCTGAAAGTGGACCTGGTTCGCAAGCGCTCCTTCGTGCCGTATGTGGCAGTGGGGGGTTCGTTCCGCCATCTCGTCGGCATGAACGAGACGGAAACCTTTTACAACAACGTTTCGCTGAACAATCCAATAGAGCTGCAGCAGTCCAGATTCACCCGGCCGATGGTGCTCAAACACCGCGTCGCGCTCGCTCCGGTGGTTGCGGGCGGGGTCGAGTTCCGGGCCGGCAGGCTCGCGATGGGGCCCGAGATCCGTTACACCCGCTGGGTGGGCGACACTCTGGGCGGAGTGGGCGATCCGATCCGCTGGAACTGGCATCAGCTCGACTTTCTGATCCGTCTTACTGCAGGTCCCCGGCCTCGTTAACAATTACGAACCAGTGTTTTAAACCGTCAAAAAGTATGCGCTCGCGGTCGCCTTGGAAGACGAAAGGATATCTCTTACCCCTTCGGCACACACGGCAGCACCGCGAAGAACCTGCTTCCTTTTCCTAGCACGCTCTCCACGCCGACTCGTCCACCCTGCGCCTCCACGATGCGCTTCGTGATCACCAGGCCGAGCCCAGTCCCCGTCTGCGCCTTTTCGCTCGCGCCCAACTGACCGAATTCTGTGAACAGCCGCGAAAGATCCGCCTCGCTGATCCCGATCCCGTTGTCCTCCACCGCGATCTGGTAGTGGTGGGGCGACAACCTCCGCACCTCCACCGTGATCCGTCCTTCTTCGGGCGTGAACTTCACGGCATTCGAGAGGTAGTTGATCACCACCTGACGTAACCGGGCCGCATCCGCCACCACGATGCCCAGCTCGGGCCCCAGCACTAGCCGCATATCAAGCCGCTTGGCAGCGGCCAGTGCCTTCATGCTGTCGACCGCCTCGGTCAACTGCTCGTCCAGCGCGAGCGGCTCGTAATGAAACTCCATTTTACCGGCCTCAATCTTCGTCAGGTCGAGGACATGATTAATCAGCGTCAGAAGGTGATTTGAACAGTTGAGGACATCCGTCAGATACTCCTTCTGATCGGCCGTCATGGGGCCAACCACTTCGTCGTGTAACAACTGGGAGAATCCGATGATGCCATTGAGAGGCGTCCGCAGTTCGTGGGAAACGCTCGCCAGAAACCGGCTCTTGGCGACGCTGGCTTCGCGCGCCGCGTCCAGCGCCACCGCCAGTTCCTGATTGCTCTTCTTCAATGCCTGTGCGTGCAAGACCAGATCCCTTTCCGTCCGCCGCAGGGCCGCCGTCTGCTCTTCCAGCGCCAGATTGGACTGCTGCAGCTCCTCCGTCTGCTGCGCCAGGATATCGCTCACCAGAGAATCCCAGGAAGAGCTGAGTTCGACGCCGAGCCGATAATCCAGACCCTGCCTGTGTTGGTAGCGGATGGTTCCGCGGATCTCACGCCCGTTCCAGGAGATCAGTACTTGTGTCTCGTTGAGGAACGGCCGATCGAGCACGAACTGCATGCCGCGGCGCGAAATATCACGAATCCGCGCGGGCCAGATCTGACCCGGCGCGGCGGCCGTCGACAACAATGCCGGCTGGTTCACGATAAATCGGCGGTCGTTTCTCTTAGTCTCCATCTGGGCTAATACCGGCAGGTGGGCGTGTTCGAAATTGATCTCCGTGAGCATGTGTGTGCCGCACCCCTGAATGCACGATTAGGCCCATAATCCGTTCCCTGCGAACTGCTTCAAAACATGTGCCTGTGCACGCCCCGACGCAGCGCTCCGATGACACTCTGTCCCGCGTGCCCGACAGATTGGCATACCAAAGTTAACAGTCGTCACGGGAGGCACCTTTCGCCTGCCTTGCTCTCAGCAACTTACGGCGGATTCGTGAATGGCGGCACACTTGCCTCCATTCCGCTCGCAATGTCACGCTTCGTTAGAAACGCTCTCCTCCTCGCGCGGTGCGCCGCCTTCATGACTCTTCTGACCCTGGGCACGGCGTTCGCGGATAACTCCAAAATCTCGCCCGATCTCCTGCCGCTGCTTGGCAATTCCAATAGCAACATCAACGTCATCGTTCAATATCAGCCGCAAGGCCTTGTGGGCGGACTCCTGGGTGGGCTCACAAATCTGCTGAACAATGTCCTGACCACTGTCTTCTCGCTGCTGAATGCCGGGACCGCCACCCTTCACCCCGCCGACATTCTTAACCTGTCCAACCAACCGTATGTCACCTACATCTCGCTCGACCGGCAGTTGGAAGGCATGCTCGACTACACTGCCGGCGCCGTGAACGCGCAGGCCGACTGGAACATGGGCCTCACCGGAACCGGCATTGGGATCGCGATCATCGATAGTGGAGTCTACGCCCACCCGGATCTCAATACAGCGAACAGTACCCAGTCCCGGATCGTGTATCGCCAGAGCTTTATCTCGGGGGGCGTGCAGAGCGACGACTATGGCCACGGAACTCATGTAGCCGGAATCGCCGCCGGCAACGGCGCGTCCTCGGATGGTGCTGGCGCATTTCGCTCCTTCAAAGGCATCGCGCCCAACGCGAACATCATCGACCTGCGAGTGCTCGATGCCAACGGCATGAGCACCGACAGTGCCGTCATCAAGGCCATTCAACAGGCAATACAGCTTAAGAGCCAGTACAACATCCGGATCATCAACCTGTCGCTCGGCCGCCCCATTTACGAAAGCTGCAGCAGCGACCCGCTCTGCGAGGCTGTGGAAGCTGCGTGGTCCAAAGGCATCGTCGTCGTGACCGCCGCCGGCAACCTGGGCCGCAACGGATACGCGACCATCCTCTCCCCGGGGAACAGTCCGCATGCCATTACCGTGGGATGCATGAAGACCATGAGCACCTACACGCGCAATGACGACCAGATCGCCAGCTACAGCTCGAAAGGTCCAACCTACATCGACCTGACCGCCAAGCCCGATCTCGTAGCGCCAGGCAACCTGGTGGACTCGCTCCTCGCGCCTGGATCGACGCTGGTCGCGGAGTATCCCGGCAACGTGGTTCCGCTCTCGCAATACACCACCTCCACCAACGCCGGTCCGGGCCGGTACTTCCAACTCAGCGGCACCAGTATGGCGACCCCAGTTGTCTCGGGCACGGTAGCGCTGATGCTGCAAAAGAACCCGAGCCTCACTCCCGACACGATTAAGGCGCGACTGATGAAGTCAGCCTCCAAGACTTTCCCGATATACAGCAGCACGACCGATCCGGCCACCGGCAAGACGTACACCAGCACCTACGATTTGTTCACGGTCGGCGCCGGATATTTGGACGCGCAGGCCGCCGTTTTGAACAACGACACCGTATACGGTTCGGCCATCTCGCCCAGCGTCACCTACATCCCGCTTCTCTCTTTGGCGTTGGTTCTGCCGAACCTCTCCGAAGCCTGGTGGGCGACGCCGGCCATGTCTACTTCCGCCGTCTGGGGCTCTACCGTCCTGGAACCCTACGGCTCGTCGGCAGTTTGGGGTAGTTCCGCCGTGTGGGGAAGCTCGGCGGTCTGGGGCAGCTCCGCGGTGTGGGGTAGTTCGGCCGTCTGGGGCAGCTCCGCAGTCTGGGGCAGCTCTGCGGTGTGGGGTAGCTCTGCGGTGTGGGGCAGTTCCTTGCCCAAAGGAGAGAATTGAGTATGCAGAGCGTCCCCGTCGAGGTTGCGGAAACACCCCCGTTGCAAGCCTCAGTCGTGTGGGGAACTCTAGATCGATCGGGCGATGATGCGGCGGGCTTCGGCTTGCCGCCGCACGTCCTCCGCGAACCCGGCCGCGATTCCCGCGCGTCCGGGTTCGAGTCGTTCTGTAAACAAACTTCAGCGCCCCGTCTATTCCTTCGTTATTAGCGTCCTACTAACCTTCGTCTAGGAGGTACCCTACAGACCCCGGTACCGCCATAGGAGGTCTGAATCTTGTTCCAGCCAGGCATAGTCGAGATACTGGCATCACGTTTTCAGTGTGCGCCGTCACACTCTACCCAAAGGGAGAACGATGCAGCGAGACTCGTATCCAGTCAAGAATACGCCCGCGTCCGACGACACGACCTACTCTTTTCTAGGCATGACCGCGGTCGTCTGCAGCCCTCCCATGCGGCAATTGATGCGAGTGGTGGAACGCGTCGCCAAGAGTAACGCCGCCGTTCTTATCACTGGCGAAACTGGTAGCGGCAAAGAACTGGTGGCGCGCGCCGTACATCATCACTCACTGCGCTGCACGCGCCCCTGGGTCGATGTGAACTGCGCCGCCTTGCCCGACCACCTGCTCGAGAGCGAACTCTTCGGACACGAGAAGGGCGCCTTTAGCGGCGCCGAGTCCATGAAACAGGGACTCTTCGAAGTCGCCCACACCGGCACGCTGTTCCTGGACGAGATCGGCGAACTAGATCTCAAGATGCAGGTCAAGCTGCTGCGTGTGCTGGATGGCACGCCGTATTACCGCCTCGGAGGCACACGAAAAGTCACCGTGGACGTGCGCATCGTCGCAGCCACCAATGTCGATTTGCGAGCCGCGGTCGAAAAAGGCACTTTCCGCCGCGACCTCTACCATCGCCTCGACCAGGCCCGAATGGAAGTTCCTCCGTTGCGCGCGCGCACAGACGACGTCGAGGCCCTGGCGCATTTCTTCCTTCATCGCGAGGCGCCGCATCTGCAATTCACACCCGCGGCGATGCAGGCGATGCGAAGCCATTCGTGGCCCGGCAATGTCCGCGAATTGCGTAATGCCGTCGTGAAGGCCGCCCTTTGCGCGGAAGGCGGCGCCATCGATCTGTGCGACCTCCCCAAAGGAATCGGCGACACACCCTCGGCGCGAATGATCACTGGCCGCACTCTCGATGAACTGGAGCAGCAGGCCATCTTCGAAGCTCTCTCCGAAACCGGAGGCCGCCAGGACCGCGCAGCGCGTATTCTAGGCATCTCCCAGCGCACCCTCATCCGCAAGCTGAAGATTTATAACAACCCCGATGCGCGCCGGAACCCCGAGGAATTGGAGGCCGAGGCTTGTGCCGCCGGAGAGGTGAACTGATGAGCCGCAATCCGGAGAGTGCCATTTCTTTGCGCGCCAGGTTATATATCAGCTTCGTTTGCGCGGTTGGCCTCTCCTGTCTGCTTTTGGCGAATTGGCAGATGCAGCATCCTCTGCGCTTCGCCTGCTACGTCATCATCTGCGTCGTCGCCTCTGCGCTCAAGGTCAACCTGCCCGGAATCCTGGGCACCATGTCCGTCAACTTCCTCTTCATCCTGATCGGCGTGCTCGATCTGGGCGCGGGACAGACCATGCTCATGGGATGCCTGGGCGCTCTGGTGCAATGCGTGTGGAAACCGAAGGCCGAAATCCGGCCGGTGCAAGCGGTGTTTAGCGTGCTGAATATCGCGGTCGCAGTGTTTGGCGCCTACTACACCTACCACTGGCCGTTCGCACAACGTCTTGGCCAAGGCACTCCGGTCCTGCTGATTGCCTGCTCGCTGGTCTACTTCGTGTTGAACACCACCGGAGTCGCGGGAGTGATCGCACTCACCGAGGGGAAGTCGGTGATCGACACCTGGCGCAACTGCTACTTCTGGTCATTTCCCTTTTATCTGCTCGGCGCCTCCATCGCCTGGGTCTTCAGCGTGCTCACCGAGCACGGACACTCACAGAGCATCCTCCTGCTTCTGCCTGTGATCTACGTGATCTATCGTTCTTACCGCATGTACCTGTGCCACCTGGAGGACGAGAAGAAGCACGTGGAAGAGATCGCGTCCCTGCATCTGCGCACCATCGAAGCGCTCGCGCTCGCCATCGATGCCAAGGACCACACTACACACGAGCACCTCAGCCGAGTCCGCACCTATGCCGTCGAAATCGCCCAGGACATGAACCTGCCGCCCTCCGAACTCGAAGCGTTGCGCGCAGCGGCCCTGCTGCACGATATCGGCAAGCTTGCGGTTCCCGAACACATCATCTCCAAGCCCGGCAAACTCACGCCCGAAGAATTCGAAAAGATGAAGATTCACCCGGTGGTGGGAGCGGAAATTCTCGAGCGCGTCGCGTTTCCGTATCCGGTGGTGCCGATCGTGCGCTCGCATCATGAGAAGTGGGATGGCAGCGGCTATCCGGACGGGCTGCGCGGCACGGAGATCCCGATCGGCGCGCGCATACTTTCCGCGGTCGATTGCCTGGACGCTCTTGCATCCGACCGGCAGTATCGCCGCGCGCTGCCCCTCGATCAGGCCATGGCCGAAGTCGCGAACCTTGCAGGTAAGAGCTTCGATCCGGCGGTGGTCGCCATCCTGCAGCGCCGATACATCGAACTGGAGCGCAAAGCCACGAGCCAGAACATGCCCGCGGCGCGTCTCTCTACTGACCTGGTGGTGCATCGCGGGGATGCGCCCGATGCCGGCTTCGAAGTCTCCGAACCCCTCGAGATCCAAGGCAGTGCCAACGAATTCGAGTTCCTCGACTCCATCGTGGCGGCGCGCATCGAGGCGCAGATGCTGCTCGAGTTCACGCAGGATCTGGGCAGTTCGCTGAGCCTCGATGAGACTCTCTCCGTAGTGGCGACCCGCCTCAAGCGAATGGTGCCCTTCGACGCGATCGCGGTCTACGTTTGCCGCGAGGGCCGCCTCCACCCCGAATATGTGAGCGGCGAAAGTTTCCGGTTTCTTTCGGCGCTACAGATCCCCATCGGCCAGGGGCTCTCCGGATGGGTGGCGCATACCGGCCGCACCGTATTGAACGGCAATCCTGCGGTCGAATCGGGCTATCTGGACGATCCCAGCAAGTTCACCACTCTGCGTTCGGCTGTCGCGGTTCCGCTGGCAGGGCTCAATGGAACCCTTGGCGTAATCACGCTTTATCAAACCGATCGCGATGCCTTCTCAAGCGATCACGTGCGCGTGCTGCAAGCCATCAGCCCCAAGGTTTCGCTGGCCATGGAGAACGCCATGAAATACCGGCAGGCCGAAACTCGCGCCACCACCGACTTCCTGACCGACCTGCCCAACGCCCGCTCGCTCTTCCTGCGTCTCGATAGCGAACTGGCGCGCTGCAAGCGGACCAACGAGAAGCTCACCGTCCTCGTGTGCGACCTGGACGGATTCAAAGACGTCAACGATCGCTATGGGCACGTGGTGGGCAATCGCGTGCTGCGCGCCGTCGGCAACGCCTTGCGTGACAGTTGCCGCGAATACGACTACGTGGCGCGCATGGGCGGCGACGAGTTCGTGCTGGTGCTCCCGGCGAGCGACGCGGATGGCATGCAGCGCCGCATCGGAGAGCTTCGTTGCATCGGCGCGCTGGCAGGAGGATCGGTGACCGGCGCCGGCAACATGACGATGAGCATCGGCGAAGCGTACTTCCCCACGGACGGGTCTGACGCCGAGCAACTGCTGGCAGAGGCCGACCGGCGTATGTATCGCGCCAAACGCGCCGTGCGCTCCTTCGCGCCCGATCTCCCCGTGGCGGTGAATCAATGATGCACCGTGGCGCAAACACTCCTGTTCGCCGCGTCGAGACTCTTCTCGACGCTTTTCGGAGTGTCAGCCAATTCGGCGGCCAGGACAAATTGTGCCACACACCAACGTCGACACTCTCCCAGTGCGAACCAGCGCTTCCAGCAGATCTGGTGGAAGCCCGAAAAGCGTCGAGGGTCTCGACGCGGCAAACAGGAGTGTTTGCGCCACACCGATTCCTTTCGTCTTTGCTCGCCACGGCCTTACTCGGCGGACTGCTCACTGCTGCCCTGGTGCGTAGCAGTCCGGGATTCGATGCCGACGAGCGCGAACTCGACCCTCGCCTGAGCGAACAGTCGCGCGCCAGCATACGCGCCGAGCACGCGCCCCGGCACAACTTCGTCCGATTCTATTTCTCCCAGCTCAGAGGAATGCTCCACGGCGACTTCGGCGAGTCTCCTTCATTGCAGCGTCCCATCGGCGAGTTGATCGCCGAGCGCCTTCCGGTGACCCTCGGCCTTATGATCCAGGGGGTAGCTGGCGGATGGGCCCTGGCCTTCACGCTCGCGCTGGTTTCGGTCCTCTCGCGCCGCTCCGCCGTCGCACGCATCACGAGCGCCGCTTCCACGTGCGCCGTCTGTCTGCCATCCGCCGCAGTCGCAGTCGTGACCTTCGCTTTCGGCGGACCCGTCCGCGCGATCATTGCCTTCGTCCTCTTTCCCCGCCTCTTCGATACCGTCCGCAATCTGCTCCAGGATGTCTACGAGCGTCCCCACATCCTCACGGCCCGGGCCAAAGGAGTCAATTCCTTTGGCATTCTGCTGCGCCACGTGATGCCGATCTGCGCTCCGGAGTTCCTGGCGCTCGCGGGAGTTTCCGTGCTTATGGCCTTCGGAGCTGCGATTCCTGTGGAGACACTTTGCGATCTGCCCGGACTCGGACAGCTCGCCTGGAAAGCCGCCACCGCCCGCGATCTTCCGTTGTTGATCGCCCTCACACTGCTGATCACGCTATTCACCCAGGTCGTCAATGCGGTCACCGACTGGAGGACGGCATGATGTCCTCGCTATTCCGCATTGTGCTTTTCCTGATTCTGGCGGCATCGCTGGCGGTGAGTTTCTTCCCCGGCGTGTCGTACTCGCAGCAGAATCGCGAGGTCGCCGACAGCGGGCCTTCCACTCACTTTCCTCTCGGCACCGACGAACTCGGGCGCGACCGTCTGACTCGCCTGCTCTATGCCACCCGCGTCTCTCTCCTGCTCGCGGGCATTTCAGCGGCAGCCGCGATCTCCATCGCATTCCTGGTAGGCGGCGCAGCCGGATATTTCGGCGGGTGGTGCGATGCTTGCGTCCGCCGCGCGCTCGATCTCATGCTCTCGCTGCCGTGGCTCTTTCTGCTGCTGGCGGCGCGCGCGCTCTTACCGCTGAATGTGGAGCCAATCACTTCGCTGATCGTCACCTACGCGCTGCTCGCCGTGCTCGGATGGGCCGCTCCTGCCCGCGTAGTCCGCGCCGGCGTCCGCGGCTTCCGTGATTCGGACTTCGTTCTCCAGGCTCGTGCGCAGGGCTCGCCCGAGTGGCGGGTGCTGCTCCGTCACATGCTGCCCAATCTGCGCCCCGTGCTTCTTGCACAGTTCTGGACCACGATTCCAGTCTTCATCCTCGCCGAAGCGAATCTGGGATTCCTTGGACTCAGCGCCGGCGAGCCGCTTCCCACATGGGGAACGCTGCTGCGCGAACTGCAAAATCCGCTGCTGGCACGTCCCGAGACCTACGCTCCCGCGGCCGCCATTGCCCTGTCGCTCTTCTGTTTCAAATTCATTACTCCCTGGGGAGGGTCACAAGTATGATGCAACGCGTCCTTCACCTCAGCCTGCTCGCGTCCACGCTTGCCACGCTGTCACTTGCGCAATCCGGCGGAGAGCTCCGCTTCTGCCTGCGCGCCGACCCCAAAACCTTCGACCCGCTGGCGGTGGAGGACGACAATTCGGAAGCCATCCGCTACATTACCGGCGGTGTGCTGCTGCGCGTCAATCGCAAGACCCAGGAACTCACTCCCGAACTGGCTCAATCCTGGAATGTCGACCAGCAGGGCCGCCGCATCACCTTCCACCTGCGCCGCGGCATCTCCTTCTCGGATGGCACGCCATTCACCGCGGACGATGTCGCCTACACCGTAACCCGCCTGATGGACCCCGCTCTGCATTCCGCCACGGCCGATCCGTTCCGTTCCAGCAATCTGCCGCCCAAGATCGCCGTGACCTCGCCCGACACCGTTGCGATCACTTTCGCCGCGCCGGTCTCGGGTCTGGACCGCCTCTTCGACCAGGTGGCAATGCTCTCGCGGAATTCCCCCAAGAAACTCCAGGCCGTGCTCGGCCCGTTCTACGTGGCCGAATACAAACCCGGTGTCGAAGTGACGCTCGCCCGGAATCCGCACTACTGGAAGGTGGACTCGGCCGGCAAGAGCCTGCCCTATCTCGATCGCATTCACCTGCAGATCCAGCAAAACCGCGACATGGAACTGGTGCGCTTCGGGCGCGGTGAGATCGACCTGATCAACTCGCTCGACCCGGCGGTCTTCGATCAGTTGTCCCGGCAGTCGCCCGGCTCGGTCTCCGATGCAGGCGCTTCGCTGGAGTCGGAAATGATCTGGTTCAACCAGGCGCCTTCCGCCCCGCTTCCCGAGTACAAAAAAGCGTGGTTCGCCTCACAGGACTTTCGCCGCGCGGTTTCCGAGGCCATCCATCGCGACGACATCAGCAAGCTGGTCTTCCACGGACACGCCGAACCGGCCGCCGGACCCGTGTCGCCCGCCAATCGCTTCTGGGTGAATTCGTCGCTTGTACCTCACAAGTACGATCTGGCTTCGGCCCAGCGTCGTCTGCAGCACGCGGGCTTCGTTCGATTCAACAGCACCCTGCTCGATCGCGACGGCCACGAAGTGGAATTTTCGATCGTCACCAATGCCGGCAACAAAACCCGTGAGCGCATCGCTGCCATGCTGCAGCAGGACCTGAAATCGCTGGGCATTCGCCTCAACGTGGTCACGCTCGACTTTCCTTCCCTGATCGAGCGCATCACCAAGACATCGCAGTACGAAGCCTGCCTGCTCGGTCTGAGCAATGTCGACCTCGACCCTAACGCGCAGATGAACGTCTGGCTCAGCTCCGCCTCCGATCACCAGTGGAATCCCGGTCAGAAGACACCCGCAACGCCTTGGGAAGCCGAGATCGACCGCCTCATGCGGGCCCAGGCCGCGGAGCAACGCCCGGAGGCGCGCAAGGCCCTCTTCGACCAGGTGCAGCAGATCGTCTGGGAGCAGGAGCCCTTCATTTACCTGGTGAACAAGCACTCGCTCATGGCCTTCTCGCCACAGCTTCGGAATCTCGCGCCCGCCACAGTGCGGCCCGAGGCCTACTGGAACATCGAGCAGATTCAGAAGTCGACCCTGGTGGCGGAGAGCCGCTGATGCTGCTCGAAGTCCGGCTCTCGGCCGGATACCAGGGCAATTCGCAGGTATTGCGCGACTTCCGATTGTCGATCGCCCCCGGCGAGATCGTCGGGTTGGTGGGGCAAAGTGGGTCGGGCAAGAGCACGGTAGCGCTCGCGCTCATGCGGTTGCTCGAATTCCGCGGCGGATCGGCGCGCGGCGAATTGCGATTCCGGGGCCGCGACCTGATGGCGCTCCGCGAGCGCGAGATGCGCGCCGTCCGCGGACGCGAAATCGCGATGGTGATGCAGAGTCCAATCTCGGCATTGAACCCCGCGATGCGGATCGGCGGACAGCTTCTCGAATCGTGGCGCGCGCATCGGCCGTGCCGGTCCGAGCCCGGGCCCGATCTGCTGGAATTGCTGGATCGCGTGAATTTGCCGCGCGATCCGCGCTTTCTGGATCGCTACCCACGCGAAATCAGCGTCGGGCAGGCACAGCGTGTCCTCATCGCCATGGCGATCATACATCGTCCATCGCTATTGATCGCTGACGAACCCACCAGCGCGTTGGACGCCGTGACGCAAGCCGAAATTTTGAAATTGCTTGCCCGGCTAAACCGCGACCTCGGCATGAGCATCCTCTACATATCGCACGATCTACAGTCGGTAGCGTCCTTCTGCCACCGCGTCGCCATGCTCCACCACGGGTCCGTAGTCGACTGCCGCACCGACGAATTCCTCCACAATTTCGCCTCTATTGTGGGGACAGGCTACGTAACTCCCGAATTGTAAAGAAAGTGGACAATTCGGAATCTGGATCATCCCTTAGGTCGACCATGAGTGTTCGCGCCACCTAAGCCCGCGCGTAACTTTTCCGCCGTATCGCAGTATTCGTGAGTGGTGCAAACATTCCTCGCCGACATCCGTTTCGGAGCCCGCGTCCTGCGGCAGGCCCCCGTCTTTGGAGCCATCGCCGTCCTCGCTCTAGCGCTCGGGATTGGCGCCAACACTGCGATCTTCTCCAGCGTCAACAACCTTCTGCTGAAGGCGCTGCCTTACCACGATCCCGAACGACTCGCGATGGTTTGGGAGGAAGTCAGCTTCGCCGGCTTCCCCCGAAACACCCCGGCGCCGGCCAACTATTTCGATTGGAAGGAACAGAACACCGTCTTCACCGACCTCGCTGCGACTCGCGGCGGCGTGATGAACCTCACTGGAGACGGCCCTCCGGAACAGGTGCTGGGCCGGCGCGTGACCGCCAACTTTTTCGACGTCCTGGGCGTTCAGCCGCTCATCGGACGTCCCTTCACCACCGAGGAGGATAAGACCAATCCCAACCTCGTCGTGATCAGCTACAACCTGTGGCAGCGCCGATATGCCGGCGATCCCAGCATCGTCAACCGCACCATTCTGATGAACGGAACCCCTTGCACCGTCCTGGGCGTGATGCCGCGGGAGTTCGTGTTTATCAATCGCGACGTGGACTACTGGACACCGATCCATTTCTCGACCGAGGATGCGGGCGCACGCACCTCGCATTTCCTCAACGTCGTCGGACGCCTGAAGCCGGGGATCAAAATCGAGCGGGCCCGCGAAGAGATGTCCGCGATCGCGAAACGGCTGCAGGAGAAATACTCCGTGAATCGCGGCATTGGCGCGGAAGTGGTACCGCTTCGCGAGGAACTGCTCGGAAGGACCCGCATGGCGGTCATCGTGCTGATGGCCGCATCCGGATTCGTGCTCCTGATCGCTTGCGCCAATCTCGCCAGCCTGCTGCTCGCACGCGCCGTGGCGCGCCAGCGGGAAATGGCAGTCCGTGCGTCGCTCGGCGCGGGCCGTGCACGTCTGGTTCGTCAGTTACTCACTGAGGGCCTCCTGCTCTCGTCTGCTGGTGGTGTGCTCGGACTCTGCGTCGCGCGTGCCGCGATGACACTGCTGTCGAAATTGTCGCCGCAAGGGTTCGGCTCCGCCGGCGCACAGATCGACCCGGCGTTGTTGCTCTTCACACTCGCTGTGTCGCTGGCCACCGGAGTACTCTTCAGCATCGTGCCGGCGATTCAGATCTCGCGCACTTCGTTGAGCGACGCGCTGCGGCAAGGCGGGCGGGCCGGCATCGGGGGACGCCGTGGGACCACTCGCGACATCCTCGTGGTGCTGGAAGTGGCCGCAGCCATCGTGCTGCTGGCAGGCGCAGGCCTGATGCTCCATACCATGGCCAAACTGCGCGCCATCGATATCGGATTCCGCCCCGATCATCTGCTCACGCTGCGCAGCACCTTGCCGCGCGAGCTTTACAACGACCCGGCACGCCGCTTGTCCTTCTACAATCGCGTAGTGGATGGCGTTCGGGAACTGCCGGGCGTGGAAGGAGCGGCGTACAACTCGGTGCTGCCCTTCCTCAGTGCCGGCAATACGCAGGCGTATCAGGTCGAAGGCCGTGAATTACCTCCCGGCGAGGCGGGCGACGCGCTGCTTCGCGTTGGCACCAACGATTACCTGAAAATCCTGGGAGTACACCTGGTGGAAGGCCGGCTGCCCGAATCTCGCGACGGCGCCGGTGCTCCGCCGGTCATCGTGGTCAACGAAACGCTTGCGCGCCGCTTTTGGCCGCACGAGAGCGCCTTGGGCCATCGCATCGCAATGAGCGGACCGCCAGTCTGGCGGACGATCATAGGCGTGGTCCACGACGTTCGCGAGCGCGGGTACGATGTCGGCTCGAAGCCGGGAGTATATATTCCATTCGTGCAGTTTCCGGACACCTGGGCGGTTCCAGAGAGTCTTGTCGTAAGGACCGCAGGCGATCCCAACGCGATCGTCGGAGCCGTCCGTCGCATTATTTCGTCCGTCGATCCGCAACAGCCGGTGATCGCGGTGCGCATCATGGATGAGATTCTCGATCAGGCGGTGCAGGACCGGACCTTGCAGATGGAACTGCTCGGGGCCTTCGCCGGATTGGCGCTGTTGCTGGCGTCGACTGGGCTCTATGGGGTGCTGTCTTACCTGGTGACGCAACGGGGGCGCGAGATCGGTTTGCGCATGGCACTGGGAGCAAGCGCTTCATCAGTGGTGGCGATGGTGGTGGGCCGCGGGTTGGCGCTCACGGGGGCGGGACTATTCATCGGGCTGGCGGCCGCGGCGGCGGCTACGCGCGGGATGCGCACACTGCTCTATGGTGTGGATGCGATCGATCCCGCGACGTTCGCCGGCGTCTCCGTCCTGCTCATCGCAGTCGCGGCGGTGGCCTGTTGGGTGCCTGCCCGCCGCGCTTCGCTCGTGGACCCGATTATCGTTCTGAGAGAGGAGTAAGGCGTTGGAATGAACGCAGTGAACGCTTGCTTACGCGCGCGGCTCACAACGAGCCACGACCGTGAGGGAGTGTTTTTCGGGCGATCCGGCATCGCTTGCTTACGCGCGCGGCTCGCAACGAGCCACGACCGTAAGGGAGTGTTTTTCGGGCGATCCGCCATCGCTTGCTTACGCGCGGCTCGCAACGAGCCAGGACCGTAAGGGAGTGTTTCGGGCGATCCGCCATCGCTTGCTTACGCGCGCGGCTCGCAACGAGCCACGACCGTAAGGGAGTGTTTTTCGGGCGATCCGGCATCTTGCTTACACGCGCGGATCGCAACGAGCCACGACCGTAAGGGGGTGTTTCGGGCGATCCGCCATCGCTTGCTTACGCGCGCGGCTCGTAACGAGCCACGACCGTAAGGGAGTGTTTTTCGGGCGATCCGGCATCCCTTGCTTACGCGCGCGGCTCGCAACGAGCCACGACGGTAAGGGAGTGTTTCGGGCGATCCGCCATCGCTTGCTTACGCGCGCGGATCGCAACGAGCCGACCGTAAGGGAGTGTTTTTCGGGCGATCCGGCATCTTGCTTACGCGCGCGGCTCGCAACGAGCCACGACCGTAAGGGAGTGTTTTTCGGGCGATCCGCCATCGCTTGCTTACGCGCGCGGCTCGCAACGAGCCGACCGTAAGGGAGTGTTTTTCGGGCGATCCGGCATCTTGCTTACACGCGCGGCTCGCAACGAGCCACGACCGTAAGGGAGTGTCCACCGCGATTTACTTGCCGACTACCAAGACGTGGAAGCTGTCCGGCAATACCGGAGGCCGACCCTTCTTGCCGTCCTTTCCGTCGGGAGCCGGACCGAATTCCGCGGCCAGCAGATACACACGATGCAGTTTTTCGTCCACTGCCATGGTGCGAGCGCGTAGTTCAGTTTGCACCGTGTCGGCCACTTCATATTTCCCATTCACCTGCTTGACGATGGTGAGTGTCCCGTCACCGCCGTTGGAGCTGAACGCCAGGCCCGTGCCGGGATCGTATCCCGCCGCGTCCGTTCCCGGACCGATCGGCAGAGAGGCGACCACCTTGAACGTCGGGATGTCGACCACCGCCATTGTCTTGCTGTCGCCGCAAACGGCGAACAGCTTCTTGTTTTTCACGTCGATGGCCAAGCCACTGGGGCTCTGATTCGGCGTCAGTTCGACACGGCGTGTCACGGCTGGCTTGGCCGCGTCAATCTCCAGGACTTCGCTCGACGATTCCAGATTCACATATACTTTGCCCGCACCATCCACCGCGCAAAACTCCGGCGCGGGACCCAGCGGAAAGGTCGCCACTACCTCGAGTTTGTTCGCATCGATGGCCGTGGCATCGTTGCCCGTGTGATTCATCGCGAATATCCGTTTGGTCTTGGGCTCGTAGCACACTGCGTCCGGATTCTTGCCCGCGGCCGGCTCCCCCACCTTCTCCAGAGTCTTCAGATTGAATACGGTGACGCTATTGGACGAGCCGTTCGTGATGAATCCCTTATTCAAATCGGGAGCCACAGCGATTCCGTGCACGCCATGCAGATCCTTGATCTGGCCGACTACTTTCCCCGAATCGGCGTCCAGCACCTCCACTATGGTTGCGTGGGATGCGTAGATCCGGCGATTGACCTGGTCCACCGCTACATAGTCCCAGCCGCCTGTTCCGCCAATCTTGTACTTCGTGAGTATCTTGTACCCCTCCGCCGCAAATGCCGTGGAGGCGATCAATGCGAATGTCAGAAGCTTTTTCATCGTCAATTCCTTCCTCTAAACTAGGTCCGGCCGCCGAGATAGTAGCGGACTGCCGGAGTCACTACCAGCGAGAGCACCATCGAGGCGAGAATGCCGCCGATCACCGCGATGGCCAAAGGTTGCAGCATTTGCGAGCCGGCGCCCCAAGCGAACGCCAGTGGAAGCATACCGGCCACAGTGGCCAGCGCCGTCATCATGATGGGACGCAGGCGCCGCTCGCCCGCGCGGATCATACTCTCTTCCGGCGGCGTGCCTTCCGCCCGGAACTTCTGGTCGGCATCCAACAGCAGAATCCCGTTCTTGGCCACGATACCAATCACCATGATCAGTCCCATGTACGAAGAAAGATTGATCGTGGTACCGGTGACCAGCAATGCAACGAACACGCCACACGTGGACAACAGCGCGGACGAAATCACCGCCACGGGTGCGGCAAAGTTCCCGAACTCGAAGAGCAGAACGATGAACACCAGCAGGACTGCCAGAGCCAATACAAATGCCAGGTCCGTAAACGACTTCTGCTGTTCCGCATACTGTCCGCCGTATTCGATGCGAATGCTGGGCGGCACGTTCAGGTCGGCGATGGCCTGCTGCACCTTCTTCATGCCTTCCCCTAGACTCATTCCTTCAAACCGCGCGCTCACTTCCGCTTCGCGCTGCAGGTTGTCGCGCCGGATCTCGGTTTGGCCGGGCATCTCCACCATGTTGGCGAGTGAACCGATGGTAGCCGTCTTACCTGTACCGCTCACCAGCATCGTGTTGCGGATGGAGTCCATGGTGGCGCGAGTCGATTTCGGGAATCGAACGCGAATGGTATAGGCACGGTCGTTCACCACCACCGGCGCTGTTGCCGGTTCGCCCTGCAGAATCGCGCTCGCGTCCAGTTCCACCTCTTGCGGAGTGAAGCCTGCACGCGCGGTGGTCGTCTGGTCCACGTTGAACATCGCAGCAGGACCGCTGATGGTGTCCTCAAGGCCGACGATGTCCACTACCCCCGGGATCTTTTTGAGGTTGTCGCCCACCGAAATCGCCCATTTGTTGAGTAGTTCCGGATCCGGATTGAAGAGTTTGATTACCGCAGGCTTGGGCGAACTCGTCAGGTCGCCCACCTGGTCCTGGAGCATCTCCGGAAAGTCGAGGTCCACGACAGGCTCGGCCGCCTTCATCTGCGCGCGTACGGCCTTAATCACTTCGTCGGTGCTTCGCTTCCGGTCGTCCTTTAGCTTAACGGAGATATCGCCGGTGTTTGCCTCAGTGACCTGCGCCAGCCCCAGTTGCAGGCCGGTCCGGCGCGAAGTGCCTTCCACCTCGGGAGTCTCCGCCAGGATCTTCTCCAGGTGAGTGATGACCCGGTTGGTCTCCGCCAGTGAGGAGCCCGGCGGCATCACGTAATCGACGATGAAACCACCCTCGTCCATGGCGGGCAAATTGTCGGAGCCGAGACGCTGAAAGCACACGTACGATCCCCCGATGAGTAGAAGGGAGAAGAACGCCAGGACCAACTTGTTCTCCAAAGTGAAGCGCAGCACCGACTCATAGGGTCTCATCAGCCATGGCGGCACGGTCTCGTGGTGTATTTGGCTGGACCGATCAGTCCCTTGTCCGGAGCGGAGTAAATAATGACTGAGGGTAGGGGTCCAGGTCAGCGCCAACACTAGCGAAGTCAGCAGCGACGTACCCACTGTAACCGCCAGGGCCCGGAAGAACACGCCGGTGATTCCGGTGATGCCGATCAGCGGCAGAAAGACTACAATCGGCGTTATGGTCGAGCCGACCAGCGGGATGCGAATCTCGCGAATCGCGCTGCGGATGGCCTCCGCCCGCGACTGCCCCGAATCGCGGTGCATCACGATGTTCTCTACCACTACGATGGCATCGTCAATCACCAGCCCGACCGCTGCGGCGAGCCCGCCCAGTGTCATCAGATTGAAACTCTCGCCCATTAACCGAAGGGCGATGAAAGTTACGCCGATAGTCGCGGGAATTACCAGGCCGGCCACCAGCGATGTGCCCCAGTCGCGCAGGAACAGCACCATGATCAGCGACGCCAGCACGAGCCCAAGCAGAATCGCATCGCGCACGCTCTCGATGGATTGCGTCACCAGCAGGGACTGGTCGTAGAACGTGCGAAGCTGGATGCTCTTGGGCAGTTCTCTGCGAATGCGCTCGACTTCCGCATGGACGGCGTTGGCCACCTCCACCGTGTTGCTGTCCGGTTGCCGGTAGAAATTGAGCAGCACAGCGGGCTTCGCGTTGGCCGTGACCCTGGTGTACACCGGCATCACCGAGGGCGCGACCGTGGCCACGTCGCCGATGCGGATCGGCGCGCCTGCGGCAGTGGTCTTAATTGCAATATTCGCGATCTCCTCGGGAGTCTTGGTCTGACCGCTCACCAGGCTGAGCACGAGTTGGTGGTTGGCCTCCACCAGCCCCGGCGAGTCGATCATGTTGCTGCGGCTGATGGCATCGAGGATATTCGGAATCGTGATCCCGGATTGCACCAGCTTGGCTGGATCGGGCTGCACCTCGAACTCCGGAACCTGGCCGCCCTGCACCACCACCGAGGAGACGCCCGTCTGCCGGTTCAACCGCGGCTTCAGGTCGTAGTTGGCCATCTCCCACAAAGTGGTCTGCGGCACAGTGTCGGAGGTCAGGCTGTATCCCATAATGGGAAACGCCGCGAACGTCAACCGGTTCGCCGTGATCTTGGCCGTGGGAGGCAGGGTCGGCTGGATGCGCGCCATCGCGGCATTCACCAGCTCCAGCGTGCGGTACATGTCCACGTTCCAGTTGAAGAACAGGTCGATTTCCGCTGTGCCGCGGCTGGTGATCGACCACAAATGGTCCAGCCCTGGAACCAGATTCACCGCCTCTTCGAGCGGCTTGGTCACCGTCACCAGCATCTGGTCGATGGGAAAGACGCCGTTGTCTACCCCCACCACGATGCGTGGGAAGTTAGTGTCGGGGAAGACCGCCACGGGAATACTCAAGGCCAGGTAGACTCCCACCACCACCATGGTCACGATCACGAAAATGATGGGCTTGCCGTGACGCGCCGTCCAGTGCGGAGCGTCCGCCTCGGTTTGGGCCGGGGGCATTGTGGAGAGTTCGCTCATTGGCCTTTTGGTTTCGCCTCGTCCTTCTTCTCACCGCCCTTGGCCGGCGACGGCTTGGCGTCGGGTTCCGGATTGTCCTCGTCGTCCGATTCCTGCACCGTGGTGTCGACGATTCGGACCTTGGCCTTATCGTCGACTCCCAGGCCGCCCACGATCACTACCGATTCGCCCGGTCTCGCGCCCGTCAACACCTGGATCTTGCCGCCTTCGCGTACTCCCAACTGCACCGGACGCTTGTGGGCGATCGAGTCAGACCCTACGACCAGGACGGCGGTGCCGCCCTCTTCTCCGGGCAGGATGGCAGCCGCCGGCACCACCGTCGCCGCCTTGATCTCTTCGGCGATGATCTTCCCGTGTACGCTGGCGCCTGGCTTCAACTTCTCGCCGGGATTGTTCACCTGAATCCAGACTTGCACCGTGGTGCTGTTGGCGTCCGTCGCGGGGCTGACCACCGTCACCTTGCCCTTGGCGGGGTCGTCGCTGCCCAGCACCGCGAGTTCGGCGTCCTGGCCTACACGCACCGCGGAAGCCTGCGCCTGCGGCACATTGATGCGCGCCACCACGCGCGAGATGTCCATGATCACGAACAGCGGGCTTCCGGGACTCGCCATGTCGCCTGTATAGACAGGCCGGTCCGCGACCACCCCTCCAATTGGGGTGTGAATCTCCGTAAAAGCTACCTGCGCTTCAGCCGATTGAAACTGAGCCTTGGCCGATTCCACCTGCGCTTGTGCGGTCGCGATCTGTTCCTGCTTGCCTGCGCCACTGAGCACCCGGAGATGCTCCTGGGCCGCATCCAACTGGGCCTTTGCCTGGGCCCAGACGACCTGTTGATCGTCCACCTGCTTGCGCGCGATCGCGCCCTGCGCAAGAAGATTCTTACGGCTCTCGAGCGCCTTGGAAGCAGCATCCAACTGCTGCTTCGCCGACTCCACGTCGCTATTTGCCTTGACGATAGACTCTGGAACCTGCGCCAAGGTGGTGGCTCGATAGTTGGCCTCCGCCTGTGCCAATTGGCCCTTGTTGGCCTCGGCGGCGGCCTTCAGATCGCGATTGTCGAGCGTGGCCAGAAGTTGCCCGGGCTTCACATGGTCGCCGCGATTGGCATAGAACTTCTGCACCGGCGCCTGAATCTTGGGCATGGCGGTGTATTGATCCTGAGGAAAGAGGACGCCGTCACCGGCGACCACCCGGCGGATCGTATCCTGGGTCACCGCGGTGACCTGCACCGGAGCCGGCGCCTCCACTTCCTTCTCTTCTTTCTTAGTGCAGGCGGAAGTGAGCAAGAATGCCCCGGCCAGCCACGCCGCCGCCAGCCTGCCTGGCCCCGTCCGTTTCATCTAAAAGGCCCCCGTCAATGTCTGCAGATTGGCGATCGCGATTCGATATCTTACCAACCCATCGTCATTGGCGTTGCGCGCCTGCACCAGCGTGCTCTGCGCATCCGCCACTTCCAAAATCGTCGCCTCGCCGGCTTGGTACCGCAGCAATGTCAGCCGCAAGCCCTCCGCGGAAAGTTCCATCGAGTGCCGCAGCGAAGCCGTCTGCGACGAAGCGATCTGCGCCTCCTGATAGAACTGATTGAGTTCCGCCAGCAGTTGGCGCTGCGTGAAACTCAGATCGTTCCTGGCCTGCTGCAATTGCAGCTCGGCCTGCCGCACCTTGCTGCGGGCCGCTCCCCAAGTCCAAATGGGGATCGTCAACTGCGCCTGTGCCACGTTGCCTAACTGATTCATGCCGTCCCGGTTGTGAATGGCGAATTGGTTGGCATTGATGCCGAAGAAATAATCGAACGAAAGAGTGGGCAGATACGCCGCTCGCGCCGATGCGATGGCAAAGGTCTGCTGCTGCACCGTGGCCTGCGCAACGCGAATGTCGGGACTGTTGTTGCCCGCCATGGTTTGAATCTCGGAAAAGGCGGGAAGCAGCGAAGCGGTCGCCAGATCGTCCGTTACCGTGTACTCCTGTCCGAAGTTCGGAAACAGCAGCACCGCGAACCCGATGCGTACTTTGTCCAATGCCAACTGGGCTTCCTGCAGCTCGCGCTGCCGCTGTTCGAGCTGAATCTGCGCCTTCACCACGTCGTAGTGCGAGACTTCCCCGCCCTGCTCCTGCTTCTGCGTGATGTCGAGCAGATTCTGCGCTTCGTCCACGCTTCTGCGCGCGTTGGCGATTTTGCGCTGGCCCACAACCATGCCGTAGTAATTTTGCACTACGGTGGCGACCAGCCCGCGAGCGGCAAGATCCGCCTTTGCGCGTGCCACAGCCTCCGCGGCTAGCGCCCGATGATAGTCGGCACGCTTGCCCGGATTGAAAATCTCGCCGTGTACCAGGGCCTGGTCGTTGTAGACGTGTGGTCCATCGTTCGAAACGAAGGTCCCGCTCGGCGTGCCGTTCGGTTGGGTATAAATGAACTGGCTGAGGCCGTTGACGGATGGCAGGAGCGCAGCCTTCGCCTGCACGGCATCTTCATGCGCCAATTGTGCCGCGATGGCCGCGGTGTAGACCTGTTGGGCGTACTGCCGTGCCCGCTGCAGGGCGTCCTGCAACGTCAGATTGAGTGCGCCCGGCTGCGGCGTCTGGGCGGAGGCGAGAGGCAGTGTCAGCAAAAAGATCGCGGCCGGCAAAACGCGGAGGGAGGGCTTGCGCGTCAGCGGCTCTCGGTTTGGCATGGAGGAATTCACAGTATAAAATTCACGAGATGAACGGACGATGAATCAACGGGGTAGCGTCACGGTAAAGACACTCCCCATTTCCGGTTGGCTGCTCAGTTCCACCGCCCCATGGTGCGATTCGGCGATCCACTTGACAATTGCCAGACCCAGGCCGAAGCCGCCATCGGCGCGGGAGCGCGCTTTGTCAGCGCGATAGAAGCGTTCGAAGACGTGCGGCGCGGCGTCCGGGCCGATTCCGATGCCCGTATCGGCGACGCGCACGCGGACTTCATTGCCGTTGGCCTCGAGCCCCGCCGACACCTTGCCCCCTGGGGGCGTGTAGCGGATCGCATTGTCGAGAAGATTGACCACCAGGCGGCGCAGCAGTTCCTCGTCGCCGCGGTACGGCACGTCCCCTGCCGGCTGGCATTCCAGATGAATCTTCCGCGCGCTGGCCAGCGATTGTACCGAGCGGCAACAATCCGCCAGCAGATCGTTAAGATATAAGTCCTGAGGCTGGATGCGTACATGTCCCGCATCGGCGCGCGCCAGATTGAGCAGATCGTCGACCAGGCGCGAGAGGCGCCGCGACTCGTCCAAAATGATGGCCAGTGTCTCCCGATACTCGGCTGGACTCCGCTCGTGCGAGAGGGCCACATCGGCCTCGCCGCGAATTACCGAGATGGGCGTTCGCAGCTCATGCGACGCATCCGCAACGAATCGCTTCATTCCCGCGAACGACTGATCCAGCCGCGACAGCAATTCGTTAAACGACTCCGACAGCATCGACAATTCCTGAGCCGCATTGCCGATCTCGAGGCGGGTGTCGAGGTTGTTGCCAGTGATGCGATGCGCCTGTTCCGCCATCCAGGAGAGCGGCGCCAAACGGCGCGTCGTCAGCCAATAGCCGCCCACACCGGCCAGAGCCAGGAGTAGTGGCATTCCTACAAACAATACCCGCCGGACCACTTGCAGGCTCGCCGCCACCGAATCGAGCGGCTGCACGGCCAGGATGAGGCAGGTTATGCCGGGGTCGGCGCCTTCGATCACCGCCCGATGAATCGCGGCACGCGCGCCGTTCTTACCGAAATGCGGCAGGGAGAGAAGCTGGTCTGCCGCGGAACCCGCCGCAATTTGCGCCGCAGCCGCATCCAGACTCGATGATGGGACCGCTGTGCTCGCCTCCAGCAGGCTCCCGCCCTGGAAGATCGCGACCGTTCCACCATCGAATCGCGTCTCCGAGACAGCCTCCCGGGCGGCTTGCCGGACCTTGCCCGGTGTCTCTTCGAGTTCGTCCTGGAAAATGCGCGCGGTGGTCTGCACCTGCGCGGTGAGCGCTTCGTCGATGCGCTTCTCGAGGGCCCTGGCGAGCGTTCCATAGAGGAAAGCTCCGAACAACACGAACAGCAGAGAGAAGAACGCCAGGTACCAGGCTGCCAGTTGGAAGCGCAGACTCCGGATGATGCGATTCCCCGGCCTACTCATCGCCGGCACCCGGTTGCGGCGTCATCAGGTATCCTTCGCCGCGGCGTGTGTGAATCAGGCGAACGCCGGAGCCCGTGTCGAGCTTGTCCCGAAGCCGCTTGACGTAGACATCGATCACGTTCGAAAACGGGTCGAAGTGTTCGTCCCAAACGTGCTGCGCAATCTGCTCGCGTCCCACGACACGGCCTTCGTTGAACACCAGGTACTCCAGAAGCGCATACTCCTTGGCTGTCAGGGTAACAGGCTTTCCGGCGCGCGTCACCGCGTGGCTGCCCGTATCGAGAGTAAGATCGGCGATCCGCGCCACCTTGGGACGCAGGTTCGCGGAGCGTCGCAACAAGGCGCGAAGGCGCGCCAGCAGTTCCTTGAAGTCGAAGGGCTTGCTCAGATAATCGTCGGCGCCGCAATCGAGGCCGTCCACACGGTCGTCCACTGAGGCGCGCGCGGTCAGCATCAGGATGGGAGTCCGGAATCCGGAGGCGCGCAATTCGCGGCATACAGTGTGCCCGTCTTTGATTGGAAGCATCACGTCGAGAATCACCAGGTCATATTCGTTGACCGCGGCGTCGTAGAGGGCGCGTTCGCCATCGCTCGCAATGTCGACAGCGTACGCCTGCTCACGCAGTCCTTTGGCGATGAAGGCAGCCACCCGCGATTCGTCTTCCACCAACAGGATGCGCACCTGTAAACCCCTTGCTTCTATTGTGCAAAAGAGTAGATGAACGCACAATGAAGCACCGCGCGAGAGGCTCGATCGGCACCATCTGCCGGGAATTCACAAATCATTTACAGCCTGTTCATACCGGCCTCGCTAAGATCGAAATGTAGGTACCCCAAACTTGGCAACGATTCCGGTTCCCCAACAAGCTGCACCGATCCAGGACTTGAGTTGGCAGACCATCGATGTCTGCGAGCGAGTCGTGTCCGTGGTGCTGTTTACGATACTGAGCCCGATTCTGCTCGTGAGCGCCGCTGTCGTATCACTGCTCTCCCGCCGCGTGCCGCTGATTGCGCATCGCCGAGTGGGATATCGCGGAACCACGCTATGGATGCTCAAGCTGCGCACGATGTGGAATAGCGAGGCTCCGGGGACATCACGCCGCGTAGTGCACACTTCACGGTGGGTCGAGTACATAGAGGATGTGGAGGGACCCGAGCGCAAAAAGCCGGGGGATGCGCGCGTGACCAACTGGTTCGCACGTTTCTGCCGCAAACACTCAATCGATGAAATGCCGCAGCTCTGGCACGTGATCCGCGGTGAGATGTCGCTGGTTGGACCGCGACCAGTGACCGACGTGGAGATCCAGCAACACTACGGCACGGACGCCGCGGAGGTGCTTCAGGTGAAGCCGGGCCTGGCAGGTCTCTGGCAGGTATCCGGACGGAATCGGCTCTCCTACGACGAGCGGAGGCGGCTGGATCTGCGCTTTGTCCGAAATCGATCGGTCCGCATGTATTTTCGCATTCTCCTGCGGACGGTTCCGGAAGTCTGGAGCGGCTCGAACTCCTGGTAAACGACCTCAGAAACCTCGCCTAAAACCACTTCGCAGCGCCGGAATCATCTCGGTTCCTAGTAAGCATTCATTGAAAATAAGGCACTAATCGCTTTCTTGGGCGAGCCATCGTTCCGGAAAATTTGCCCTCAAAAATTCCTCTTGACATCTGCGCCCGTTAGTACTAATTAATTAGTATGCGACGAAAGAGCAGTACACTCACCGAGCAGGAACTCGAAATCATGAAAATCGTCTGGGACCGTGAGAACGTCACGGTCCGCGACGTCTACGAGACCCTCCTCGAACGGCGCAAGGTAGCCTACACCACGGTCATGACCATGATGAAGATCCTCGAGCAGAAGCAGTATCTCAAGAAGAAACAGGTCGACCGCGCATATGTCTACCACCCGGCACAACCCAAGCGCCAGGTGGTGGGCGATATGGTGCGCGACTTCATCAATCGGGTATTCAACGGCTCGGCCGAGCCGCTGTTGGCGCATCTGGTGGAAGAGCATGACCTTTCGGCGCACGACCTGGAGGAGATCGCCAATCTGCGGAGGAAATCGTGATGAGCTCGCTGACCTGGACCAATCTGGTTGCATATAGCCTGCAAGTCGGCCTGGTGGTGGGCCTGGCGTCGTTCGTACCTTCGCTGCTGCGTCTGCGAGCGCCACGGGCCCGCCTTGTCTACCTGCAAATTCTGTTGGGTGCGTGCCTGCTGCTGCCGATCGTGCAGCCGTGGCGTCAGGAGATCGCGGGCGGCAACATCCAGATCTCGACGACCTTGGTGAGCGCGCAAGAGCCAACACACGCGAGCGGCTGGAATTTGCCGTGGCGGGAATTGGGTATGCTGGTTCTGGCTGCGGGCATAGCCATACGCTTGGGTTCGTTGATTCTGGGTTTTTGGCGGCTTCGCGGTTATCGGAAGAACGCCCTGCGCCTCGATCTCGCGGGGCACTGCCCAGCGTTTCTATCGGACGACATAACCAGCCCGGTGACATTCGGTTTTCTGAAGCCCGTGGTCCTGCTCCCGGCGAACTTTCCGGAGATGACGACGACGCGCCAGCAAGCGATCCTTTGCCACGAGTTCCTGCACGTGGAGAGGGGCGATTGGCTGATGATTGTAGCCGAAGAGATCGTGCGCGCAATCTTCTGGTTCCATCCGGCGATCTGGTGGGTGTTGGGGGAGATTCAACTGGCGCGAGAGCAGGCCGTCGACCACGAAGTCGTGCGGCGTACTCAGGCGCGCGAGGAATATGTGGATGCCTTGCTCGAGATCGCGGGAGCGCAACTTCACCCGGACTTAGCGCCGGCCCCGCTGTTTCTGCGCAAACGGCATCTCAAGCAAAGAGTGGTCTCAATTTTCAAGGAGGTTCCCATGTCGAAGACGAAGTGGATTACGAGGCTGGCCCTTGGGCTGGCGATTTTGGTGACAACATGTTGGCTGGTCACGGGGACCTTCCCGTTGGCAGCCGCACCGCAGGCGAGCGACACGGCCGGAGTGACCGTGGATATCGGCCCGGCAACGCTGATTCATCGCACTGCGGTGATCTATCCCGAGGCGGCCCGCCGCAAGGGCGTGCAAGGCACGGTCGTAGTGGAAGCGACGCTGGACGCATCGGGGAATGTGACCGATGCCCGCGTCGTGAGCGGTCCCGAGGAGTTGCGGCGCGCGGCTCTGGATTCGGTGCTGCAATGGCATTTCGCGGATGGATCGGCGGGCGCGGTTCGCCCGGTGAACATCACCTTCAAAGCGGAAGGCACATTGTCCGCACCTGCGGCCGGATTACCCGTCGGAATGATGCATGCGCTGGCGGGACGCCAGATTAAGAGCATCAACGTCCTGGGTCTGTCTGCGCAGGCACGTACGGACCTGCTGGCGAGCCTTCCGGTGCACGAAGGCGACACGCTCTCCGCGGATTCCATCGGAAACGTCGTTCTGTCGGTGCACAAGTTTGACGAGCATTTGCGTCTCACCGGCTCCCTTACGGCGCAGGGTGAAGCCTCATTGCAGATCGCGTCGCCGAATTACCTAGCAGACTCCAAGCCCGAGGCATCTCAGGTGCCCTCGAAGATCAGGGTCGGCGGCGGCGTCATGCAGGCGAAGCTGGTTAGCCAGGCGCATCCGGTCTATCCACCAGATGCCAAGGCTGCTCGCATTCAGGGCGTCGTGAAGCTTTCGGCCGTGATTGGCAAGGACGGGTCTATCGAGAGCCTGGAGGTGATCAGCGGTCATCCCCTGCTGGTGCCGCCGACGCTCGAGGCGGTGAAGCAGTGGAAGTACGAGCCGACCTTTCTGAATGGAGAGCCGGTGGCAGTAATGACCCAGATCGACGTGAACTACACGTTGAGTCAGTAGAAGACCATGGGCAGATCATGGATCGCCGATCTGCCCGATTTGGAGATCGATTGCCTGCGGGCGCGGTTTTGTAACTACTTCACCACGATGCCGCGCTCGTCCAACAATTCCCCAGTCTGCGTCAGCAAATTGAGCAGCCGGGTCCGCACGGCGATCTGGCTGTTCACTACCGTCAATTCCGCACTCGCCAAATCCGCCTGGGCTTGCAACACGTTCTGGTTGGTTTCCGTGCCGAGCTTGTACTTCTGATTTTCGGCATCCAGGTTCTTGTCCGCGAAATCCTTCTGAATAATGGCCAGCTTCAACTGCTCTTTGGCGCCTTCGAGCGTGGTCACCGCAGTGAGGATATTCAAGCGAATGTTCTGCTGAGCATTGCGCAGTGTCAGGGCGTCTTGCTTCTTCTGCACAACGGCGTTAGCCATAGTCGCGGACGCGGCTCTGGAACGGATGGGGAGCGACAACGTGAGACCCGCCTGGTAGGTGGGATAACCAAATCCGAACATCTGGCTCAGCGAGTCGGCAATGCCGCCCGGTATCGCGACGATAGCACCGCTGGTGCCATCGGACACAAGGCTCGAACTGGCCGGATAGTAGATGCCGCCACGGCCGTTAGCGGTGTATTGGGCATTGAGAGAGAGACTGGGCAGGAGACCGTTTTTGGCCGACTGAATGCCCAGATCATCGACATCAAGCTTCTGGGACGCCGCTAGAATGCTTGGATTGATCTTCAACGCCTTGTCGACTTCCTGTTCGCGATCCACGGTGATGTTCTCCGCGGGCCCGAGATCGACCGACTCCGTCAGCGTAATGGGTAGAATGCGGACCTGGGGGTCGAGGTCGGCGCCCACCTGGTGGCGGAGCGTGTCCTCCGCTTGCAGGAGGTTGAACTTGGCCTGCGAGACGGAGACTTCGGCGGCGGCCAGGCGCTGCTTGGGGTTGAAAATGTCCAACGGAGAGAGCGCGCCCAGGTCGAGTTGCTGCTGCATGTACTTCAGATACTCGGCGGCGACATCGCGGGCCTTTTCCTGCACGGCAAGGGTTTCGCGTGCGGAGATCACATTCCAATAGGCGTTCTCGGCGGTATTCACCAGATTCAGAATCTGGCTGGTCAGCATGTACTCCGAGATCTTAAGGTTGCTCTGCGCGGACATGATGGGAATGCGGTTCACATACAGGCCCCGATTCCGGATCAAGGGCTGCGTGACGCTGAAATTCAAGCCCGTAGTGAGCGACGGATTGTAGAAGTTGAAGCCGTTATTGGTGGAAGTCTTGGCGCCGGAGAAGCTCACGGCGTAGCTCGTGCCCGATTCGAGAGTCTGGGAGTAGGTGAGGCTGTAGGGCTGAGACAGCGACTTCGACTCGCTGGTGGTGCGTGCGTCCAAAGCGCTGGACGGCAAACTGGTGGAGCGCGTGGTGGAAAAAGAAGCTCGGGCGAGCGGATCGAAGTTGCCTAAGGCCATCTGAATCGCGTTTTTGGGAACCTCGAGGCTCAACATCTGGATCTGAATGTCGGTGTTGTTGGACATCACCAGTTCCAGAAAGTGCTTGAGATTCAGTTCCAGCTTGCCATCCACCACGAAATCCTTCAATTTGACGGGATCCCGCAGTTGGACCTTGGTCTGGGCACTCTGAAAAGTCTCACGGAAGTAATTCGGCTTGGGAAAGGACGACATCTGCGCAAACGCGCCCGCCGTCAGAAGGATACCTGTAGCTATTGTTCGCAACACCATAGTTCACTCGTAGCGGATGGCCTCAATGGGATCCAGTTTCGCGGCCTGCACGGCCGGGTAAATTCCAAATAACAGCCCGATGAACACAGACACGCCGAACGCGACTACAATCGACCCGGTAGTCACCACCGTGGACCAGCCCGCGGCCGATCCAATAATCCGGGACAACGTGAAGCCGAAAGCAATGCCGATCAGGCCGCCCACGATCGAGATCAGTACAGCTTCCGTGAGAAACTGACGCACAATATCCGACTGGCGTGCACCAATTGCGCGGCGAATTCCGATTTCCCGGGTTCGTTCGAGGACCGTGGCCAACATGATGTTCATAATGCCGATACCACCCACCAACAGGGAGATTCCCGCGATACAGATCATGACAATGCTGAAGATCAGTTGCGTCTGCTTCTTTTCTTCGAGCAGGCCTGCGGGAACCACCACGGTAAAGTCGCCGGCATCTTTGTGAGTGGCGGTCAGAATCGCTTTAACTACGTTGGACGTCTCGATGGAATCCACGTTAGGACCGACTTTCATGTAAATGCCATCGATTTCGTCCTTGAGGTAGCTGGTGTTGTCCTCGAAACGGCGCATCACCGTATTGAGCGGGGCGATCACCATATTGTTGCGATTGGCCGCCTGCACCCCTTCGACATCCGCATCTCCAGCGGAAGGAGCCAGCACACCGATCACTTGCAGCCAGGTATCGTTCACCTTGATGTATTTGCCGACCGCTTTGTCAAATCCAAGCAGGCTGACCTTGGCGGTCTCCCCCAGGACGCAGACCGGCGCCGAACTCTTGTTCTCCTCTTCGGTAAAGAAGCGGCCGTCGGGATTCACTTTGAGGCTGTTGATCTCGACGAAGTTGGGTAGGACGCCGATGAGCTGAGGGGGCTCGTTAGCGGTCTTGGGCAGCAGTTTCTGGGGCTTGAAGCGTTTCCGAGGCGTGATAGCGACCAGGCCCGAGACGTTTTCGGAGATGGCGCGGTAGTCGCGGAAGCTCAGTCCGGGGGAAATCGCGCGGACGGTCTGCAGTTCGTTGCGGTCGAGCGCTTCGTGTGCCTCCACGATGATGTTATTGACGCCTAACTGGTCAATAAAGCTCATCATCTCTTTTTGCGCGCCGGCGGTGATGGAAAGCATCGCCACCACAGCGCCGACTCCGAAGATCATACCCAACATCGTCAGAAGACTGCGAAGCTTATGGGCGAAGAGGCTCGCCAACCCCATCTTCAGTTCGGGCAGGATGTGCGAAAAACCCATCTCACTTGCCTCCTGTCATGCCGCCCATGGGGTTCGCCGGGCCTGACTTCTTCTCGGCGGACTTCTTCTTATCCGTCTTGTCGACGGTGGGGTCCGCAAGGGCGATAACCTCGCCCGGCTTCACGCCGGAAGCCAGCACCATCAGTGATTCGCTCTGCTTCTGCAATTGCACGTCACGCGGTTCGAAGCGCCCGTTGGATTGCTGCACGAAGACCACGGGCTTCCCGTTCCGGGTGAAGACTGCCTGCGTCGGAACGTGGAGGACATCCGGAATCTTCTCCACCACGATCTCGACATCGGCCAAAAGACCGGGGCGAAGCAACGCCTGCACCTGTGAATCCTGCTCGGGCGGAATGGGAAGTTTGGCGTTATTGCGCTCGTCTTCGGTCCAGGGCGACCCGTTACGGCCACCTCCGCCGCCTCCGCCGCCCATCATGGCAGAGGGATCGCCACCCCCCATGAATCCGCCCGCGGCGCCACCGCCGGGGCCCGCGCCACGTCCACCGGGAGCACCGGGACCGCCAGGGCCGCGTCCGCCTCCGGCTTTCGCCATCAGATCCTGAATCTGTTGCTGGATCTTGGGCTTGTCGGCCTCACTGGCGGACTGCATCTGCTGTCGCAACTGCTGCATCTTCTGGCGATCGGCATCGGAAAGGTTGGCCATTCCACGGCCCTGTCCGCCGCCTTGCCCGGCGGCCGGAGCGGCGCCTTGACCTCCGCCCGGCCCCGCACCGGGACCGCGTTGTCCACGGCCGCCGCGGCCGCCGGGCGCGCCGCCCTGGTCGCCCTGATCGTCATTCTGAAGGCCCGCTTGGCCTTGGTTTAGCATCCCAGGTTGTCCGTTCGCAGGCGTTCCCGTCGCGCCCGGAGCCCCTGGCATGCCGCTCTGCAAACTGGCAAAGAAGGAAGAAGCGGTGTTCACCAGGTTCTTTCTGGCATTGGCTTCGGCCGTCGCCATGATCCGATTTACGTCGTTCTCCTTCATCCCCAAGCCGGTCAACAACTGGCGCATGTCGACGGAAAACACCACGTCGAATTTCTTGGATGGGTCACCAGAGAATACGTCGGAAGTCGCCGTTCCGCTCATGTTTTTAATCTTTCCGCGGAACTGCTTATCGGGAATCGCATCCAGTTGCAGCAGCGCGTCCTGTCCCTCCTTCAAATTGGCGCGATCCAGTTCGCCCACCTTGGTGACGACTTCGAGTTCGGAGAGATCCAGCAGATCGGCCACGGGCATGCCGGGTTGCAGCGTGTCGCCTTCGCGAATGTCGGGCATCTGCTGGCCGAAGCTGAAGAAGCCGGCGCGATTCTGGCGGATCGAAACCAGTCCCGTGATCTGCGCCAGGGCCTTGGTCTGCGCAATGCGCTGCAGTTCGCGATTGACGTTGATCATGCTGGCGTTGCGCTGCTGCTGGAAGACGGCGAGCTGGGAATCCGCTTGATCCTTGCGCGCCTGGATATCGGCCTCAAGCTGCGTCAAGGCCCGTTTGGACTGCTCGAGGGCGAGGATATTCTTCTTGGCGTCGATAGCGTCGAGAATCGGGTTGCGCTGCACGTCCAACTCGGCGCGGCGCACATCGTAGCGGGTCTTCAGAAGGGTCACCGCGTCCTGGCTCTGGGTGATGCCCAGGTCGGCCTTAGCTTTCTTGATCTGTTCGTCCACCGACTGGACGTTGAGCCGCGCTTCTTCGAGGGCGGCCAGGCGCTCGGAATCGTCATATTCGACGATCAAGTCCTTTTCCTTGGCCAGCGATCCGATTGGTGCGAGCGCGGTCACCTGCACCGTGCCGTTCAAGTTGGGCGCGAACAGGGTCACGGACCGGACTGCACGCATTTCACCCCGCGTGAACGCGCGAATGACGACGTCGCTGCGCTGTACCTTGGTAGTCGGAATGGAATCCATTCGTTCCGGCAACTGCTTGTACAGGTGGTACCCACCCCATCCCAGCCCCGCCAGGATGGCCAGCCCGAACAGTCGAAAAATTGCCTTTTTCATATCGAATCTTCTTCAGGGAGTTTGCACACTTCCAGAGAGAACTGGCGTGGGCCGAGACTGGCGTTGGTGCTTTGGTGAGGCAGACGTTTCGCCTGCCGCTTTAACACTCTTGAAGACAAGAGCAGGCGAAAGCACCCGCCCCACCAAGGAAGCCTCGGCGTTGAAATCAGCCTCATATCTTCTTCTTGCTGGCGCGTTTCGCGGCCTCCGCGGGACTCTCCAAGGTAACGATCTCGCCCTCTTTCAAGCCGCCAGTCACGATAATGTCTTCGTCGTTGCGGGCGCCCACCTGAATCTGGCGAACTACGAAGTCCTTACCGGACTGAATGTAGACTGCCGGCTTTCCGTCTTTGTCGAAGCTGGAACGCGCCGGGATCAGGAGCATGTTGGGCTGCCGCTCGATGATGATCTCGGCGGTGGAACTCATTCCAGGACGCAGCCGGTCATCCAGATTTTTCAGTGTGGCGCGCGCCGGGAACGATTTCTCGGCCGTGGCGCCGCCCTTGAACACCAGGCTCGCGATCGGGCTGATGAAGTCGATATTACCCGTAAATTCCTTGTCCGGTATCGCGTCTACCCGAACCTTCACTGTCTGGCCCATTTGTAGCTTGCCGCGATCCACTTCTTCCAGGTTGAGATTGATGTACATCTCCGACAGATCGGGCATCTCGGCAATCTCGGCGCCGGTCCACACGTTGTCGCCTTCCTTGAACGGAGGGGTGGACTGGCCGAAAGTGCCCTGCGAGCGGAAGTTTGGCAGCACGTTGACGATGCCGTCATTCGGAGCGCGAAGCTGCATCATGGTGAGGTAGGTCTGCGCCAGGTCACGATCCTTGACGGCTTTATCCTTTCGCTGTCCCAGGCGGCTCAGGTCCGCCTCGTTGCCCACCTGGTGCGCGTTGATGGTCGCCTTCACCTGCTGCAGCGCCCCCTCCGACACACCTACCTGAATGCGATTCTTCTCGCCATCGATCGCCGAGAGCACTTCGGCCTTGCTCGCATCGAGCTTGGAGCGCTCCACGTCGTATTCGGACGACATCTTGCTCATGGCGTCGGCCTCGTCGTTCATCTTCTGCGTGGCCTTCATCTGGACAATGTCGCCGTCGGCGGACTGCACGTTGGTGGTTCGCGAGATCACGTTCTGTTCCTGCTGCACGGGATCGAACTCCACCACCATGTCGCCCTTCTTGACGCTCCGGCCGTGCTGGGCGAGATGGACGATTCGCAGGCCCGGCACCTGCGGCGCCTTCATGATGAAGGATCGGGCGCTCTTGATATCCCCCCGGCTGCGCACACTGATCACGAAATCTGCCCGCCGCACGCGGGCCACGGCCACTTCCACCTCAGTAGTTCCGGTGTAGTGGTAAGCCGCGTAGCCGCCGCCCACGCACAGCAACAGGCCTGCCGACCAGGTGATTATCTTGACACGCCGCGGATTGGACTTCCCCAGCCGCGTTGTCGGTCTTTGATCCTTCGATGGCATAGTCCTTACCTGAATCTGACTTGCTTTCCGATTCCCAGGAGTCGAGTGGGCGCGGCGGCCCTCTTAGATGGGTCTCTGGAGCGCCACGACGTCGCCGTTCTGCAGACCGGAGTGAATGGACACGTTGGTGAAGCTCATGAGCCCGAGGTCGACCTTGCGCTTCGTCCAACCTTCCGGTCCCTGCAGGAAGACGAACGGGCCTCCAGCCTCTTCGAACACTGCGGACCGCGGCGCAACCAGGGTATTCTTCTCGGCGCTCAGTACCACTTCGGCGCTCCCGGTGAGATCGGGAATCAGCCGCGGATCTGTCTTCTCGATCTTGACGCGGATTGGAATTTCGCCCACATAGCTGCCGCGGAATGCACTGGTCTTGGACATCGCTCCGATTCCCATCAGCGAGCCCGGCATCGAGGCGTCATTGTAAGCATCCAGTTGCACCGTCGCCGCCATCCCGAGGCGCAGGCGCTCGGCGTCCACCTGGTTGACGGTGGCGTTGAGCACCATCGATCTCGGGTCCACGATCGTCACAAAAGGCTGGCCCGCATTCACCTGATCGCCTTCTCGGATCTGTCCGAATTCGCCATTGCGAACGATGCTGGCCATGACCACAATCCCATCCATGGGCGACTTGACGGTCATCCTCTGCACGTTGACTTCGGCGCGCTTCAACTCGATCTTGGACTGATCGAGATTGAGCTCGGAAGCACGGATCGCGGCCCGCTGCGATTCCTCCACCAGCGACGACTCGAAGACAAGTTGCTTGTACTTGGCGTCCGCTTCTTCGACGGCGAGCTTGTATTTTTCGGCGTCGATCTTGGAGCGCACATCGGCCGTCTGGAGATCGAGGAGCGCCTTGTCCCAATCGGCCTTGGCGCTGCGAACGGTCTGGTCGTGGGCTTCCTTAGTGGCCGCAAGGTTCGCGACCATCTTCTTAATACTGTTCTCCAGTTGGACGACCGAATCTTTGTAATCGTCAAGACGCTGCAATTGGAATTGAGGATCGAACTCGGCCACCACATCGCCGGTCTTCACGTGCACTCCGGCTTTCGCCAAATGGAGCAGAATCAGCGTGAAATCCCCAGGAGGCGGGCTTCCTCCGCCGCCGAAGCTGGCGTCGCCGCCGCGATTGATTCCGGAGCGGCTCCCGGTGATTCGGGGTGCCAGGAGGGAAGCGAAGTTCTGAGCCGCAACCGTGCCGTTCACCCGAATGGCGGCGTTGAGGTCGCCCAGCCCCACCGCGACGGTTGGAACGCTCACCAGCGGCCCGCCGCTGCCGGTCTTGTTTTGCGACTGCCGGGAGAATTGAAAGGCCGCGCCACCGGCTAACAATACGGCAGCTAAGGCTAACCCCCACAACATCTTAGGGCGCTTATCGGCCGGCTTCGGTGGAACGATCACAGGTCCCGGAGTCTGGACGCGCGGACTTGGCGCCGGACTGCTCGCAGATTGCATGTTCACCCTTATAGCCCGAGTTGGGCCCGTTACAACTGCACCGTTACTACTACCCGCTTCAACGAAAAGACGACGTTCGTGTCGCGAAGGTTATCCCCCGCACAATTTAGTTCCAATATTTTCAGTAAAGGTCGTTGATTTCATTAGCTTGGCAGGCCAGATCGGCTGAATTCGTACAACCGTGCGCCCCGATTGGAGCTATTGGCCGGTCACGGCAATCGATACCAGATTGCCCGCGGCGTCCCAGGTGAATTGAAGGGTCCGACCGTCTCCCAGGTTGCCTTGTAAGAGACGATTGAGCGCGTCATATGTATAGGTGGCGCTGCTGTTGGGTGTGAAGCCCGACCCGATGATGGACAGCAGACCGCTCGCTGCCGGAGTGGCATTGCCTGCGGCATCGGTGGCCGTCACCCGGATCACGGCTTTGCGTCCGGGAGTGATTTCCGGCGGGACCGTCCAGTTGTAGGCTTGGGTATTTCCGCCCAGGCCGCTCGCAATCACGGTCGGGAAGGTGGTGCCGCCATCGGTCGAAAGCGAAACGTCATGAGTCGCAACCCCAACATTGTCATCGGAAAGCCACTGGATGTTGTAGGGCGCCCCTCCCATGATCACTTCGCCCCCTGTGGGCTGCAGCAGGGTGATGGCGGGAGGCTCGGTATCGTTGACCGTGCAGGTGTTGGTATCGTCTTGCAAGCTGACGCGGTAGCTCCCCGTGTTCACTCCTGCCCGATCGTGGACCAGGACGTTGAAGGTTCCGCTCGACGCTAGTTTCGAACGAACCTGCGAGGCGGTACTGCCGGCGAGCAGCGAGCCGGTGCTGTCGTATAGTTCCACCTGCGGGGCGTAGTTGCCAGATCGTTGGGCGAATTTGAGATCGGCGGTGTCGCCGCCGGTTCCGGTGAACGTGAGAGCGTCGAGTTGCCCCGGCACCGTCACCTGTCTCAGCGCGGTCTGCCCACAGGTCAAAGCCGACGGCGAACAGGGATTATTGGCCCGCTGGTAGGACACGGCGTAGGCGCCGGTTTCTCCATTGGATGTCGAGGGACTCACCACCACCAGAAAACTGCCCGTCGCAGATGCCTTTTGGCTCACATCGGAGGTCTGCGTAAGGCGCGTGCCGGCAGGATCGAAGAGTTCCATCTGCGGCGAGAAATTGTCGGAGAGCCGTGTGAAGACGAGCCGCATGAGATCGCCCGCTGTCGCCGAGACGGAGTAGTAGCGGAACTCGGACGAAGCCGTGAGCGAAGCAGTGGCCGATCCGCCACATGCCAGCAGCGAGGTCGCGGCGGGCCGATTTAGCAACTGCCAGGAAAACGAATACGTTCCGCTACTCCGAGGGGCTGCGGCGCCCACGATCACGGTGTAGTTCCCCGCCAATGACACCTTGCGCGAGAGCCCGAACGTGGCGGAATCAAGCCGCGCCCCGGTGGGATCGTACAAATCCATCTGCGCCGAGAAGGACGGCGTGAAGGAGGCGCTGCGCACCGACAAGACGTCCCCGGTACTCGCGGGGATAGTGTAGGAAACATACGGGTTGCCTGTTTCGACTACGGCGATGGCGGTCTGCGCCACGGGCGGAGTGACTCCGCAGGCGTTGACGGTCCTCAGAAGATCGATCCCGAAGGGGCCGCCCACCGGACGCTTGCTCGCATCGGTAGCGATGATGGTATAAGCTCCACCGGCGGGCGCGGTCACATCGACGCCCGTCACATTGCCGGGAACATTCTGTCCGACGGAAGCTCCATGGGAATCGTAGACCTCGAGCACCGGCTGCAGCGCGCCGGTATTGTCCGCCAGCCGGACGCTGAACGACTCTCCCGAGGAGGCGCTGTAAGAGTAGACGGAGGCAGCGAGAGGCTTCGAAAACGCCCCGGCAGCAGGCCTCCCGCAGCTTAACGTCGCGGTCGCACATGCGCCATTAGCCGGTAGCGCGGAGAGCGTGAACGAACCGGATTGTGTGCCATCCGAGCTGTCGCTGACCACCAGGAGATAGGTTCCAGCGGCCGCCGGCGTGAAGGTTCCGCGTGTCAAGTCGGTGGCATCCAGCGACTGTTGCGTCCCTCCAAGGGCGTCGTAGACGTCGAGATGCGGCACGAAGGAGGTGCTCGGATTGGAGCGGAGCAAGCGGAGAATGACGGGCTGTTTCGCTTGGGCACTTACGGTGTATGCAACGGAGCCCAGGATCCCATTGACCGTTGCATTCACGGGATCGCAGGAGAGCCCCTGCGCGTTACTGCAGGGTTGATTGGGGCGCAGAATGGAAATGGCGTAGCTGCCGGTGTTGATCAGCCCCTTCGAGCCGTCTTGCGCGAGGATCGTATAAGTCCCGCTGGCTTTGGCGTTGAAGGCGTAGTGTACGAGGGAGTGAGGCCCATTGGCCACAATCGCGCCCAGATCGACCGCATTGCCTTGAGGATCGAAGATGGTGAGGACGGGGAGCAGCGCCGCGTTTGAGTCGACAGCGGCGGTGCGCAGCACCACGGGATCGCCGGCCGACAGAGTCACCGAATAAGAATCGGTACTCATGGGATTCGCAATCTTACTCACAGTGGGAGATGCGCAGTTCAGGGTATTGCTGCCGCAAGGCCCGTTCAGGCGCGATATGGACAGTGCGAAGGTGCCGGTCAGATCGTCCGGATCGAAAATCACCATGGTGACTGTGCCATCGGTGGCCGGCTGCACGATGAAGCCGGTGGGATTATTTGAGAGCGTATCCGCCGCAGCCAACTGACCCGTGCCGGAACTCGTGTGCGTGGACATGAGGTGACCGTCCGGTCCGAATACGAACACGGCAACGTCGAATGCGGGATCGGCAACCCCCACGCGCGCCAGGCGGATATTCAGGAGATCGCCGGCCTTCGCCGCGAATGAGTACCCGCTAGTCTGCAACTTGGTGGTGATCTGGTCAAATGCGGAAGCGCCGCAGGACAGGGTAGACGAGCACGGTTTGTTCAGCCAGACGAACACGATGCGATATGAGTTCGGATTCGATCCAGGATTCTGAATCTGAATGTGGTAGCTTCCGGCGGCGGCCAGATCGTAAACCGCCGCGAAGGTGGCCCCGGCCAGCATGGGGTCGATTTGGTTGAACCCGACTACGAAAGGAGTGGGCCTCGCCGGCACAGCCTGATTGCGGGCGTCCACCAGCGCAACGTTCGGCACGAACGAAGCTCCGCTGGTGGAGAGAACGCGCACCCAAACGGAGTCGCCCGACTGCGCCGAGAGAGAGTAGACATCGAATCCCAAGGGCGCGAGAGTGCTGTCGGCAGGAGTGCTGCAGGTCAGAGGTACCGGTGCGCCTTGTCCATGAAGCAGCGCGCAGAAAGGCACGAACGCACAAGCGATAAGGAGACGGCGCAGCGTCATCGCTCCCTCCGCCCGGTGGCAAACAGACAGTTCGCCACTCCCTGCAGGAAGCATGCCCCGGCACCTTGCAATGCCGGCAACAGATTCGGCGCGGGTGGAGACGGGTCTGCGAACGAGGGCAAGGTCAACCGCAGTGCTGGCAGCAGATAGTTGCGTCCCGTGAAGAGCACGCCGTTGCCATCGTCAATCCAGCCTGTTTCGCCGTGCGCGCGCAGGCTGTTCTCGACGCCCTCATTCGACGACACCAGCAATCCCCGGGGATCATAGCGGTAGGTGTTGACCACACCCGATGCGGGAGTGGAAAGCGCGACCGTGTTGCCATCGCCATCGAAGTGGTAGAAGTAGGGCGTGCCGTCGGCCACGACCTTCCATAGAAGGCCCAATCCGTAGACGTACCAAGCGACTGGGGTATTCGAGGCGTCAGCTTCCATTACCAGCCGGGGCGCCGCGCCGGACAGATCGTAGACAAAACGGCGGACTGTGCCATTGTTCGTGCGGACCACACGAAGCCCCGCGGTGTCGTAGGTGTACGAGATCGCATTGTCTCCGTTGACGCCGGCGAGGCGTCCGATCGCATCGTACGCGAACGTCGCGGCGTTGGGACCTTGGATCGACGTCAGGTTGCCGCGGACATCGTACTTATAATTTTGGCCATCGCTGCGCAGCAGAGGATGGTTGGCCGAATCGAAGGTGAACGAATTCGCGGCAATCGTGAACTTCGCGGTGGAGGGCTCGAGCGAACTCACCGCGGTCCGATTCCCTGCGGCATCGAGAGTGTAACGATAGCCAGCCACCGGCTGACCATCGGGGCCAGTGCTGACGAGCGATCGCAGGCGACGCGCCGAATCGTACTGATAGGCCACGATGGGTCCGCCGGAAACGGTGACGCTGGCCGGCCACCCCGCGGCATCGTAGCGGTACACGGCGAAATTGCCGGTCCAGTCCGTAACTATGCTCAGGCGGTGCGCGCGGTCGTATTGGTAGGCGATGGTCTTGTTCCCCGGCAAGGTCACGGAAATCAATTGGCCCGCGGCGTCGTATTGATAAGTGATCTGATTGCCGAATGAGTCCGTGTAACTCACCAGCCGGTTCAACCCATCGCGTTGCTGACCGGAGTAATCGAAGGGAAAGTTGGTGGCACCGTCGCTCAATCCCGTTATGCGGACACCATTGTCGTACGATGCGGAGAGCGCGGCTCCGCCGGGATCGGTGCGGACAGAAACTCGCGCGGCGCCATCATACTGATAAGCCCACTTGCCCGTCAGCGCATCGACGAAGCTGGCGAGAAGGCCGTCATTCCCGTACTGGTAGGTCTTCTTGTTCCCCAAGGCATCGGAAAGGCTGGTAATCTGTCCGGACGCGGACCGCGCTGCCGAAAAGCCCCCGCCCGAAGGGTCCGCCACGCTGATTAGATTGCCCGCGCCATCGTAAGACAAGGTCCAGACGTTGCCTTTCGGGTCGGTGATGTGGGCGGGTCCGGCACTGGTGTAATCAGCCGACCATTTGTTTCCGGCGCCGTCGGTAATGCTGGTCAGATTGCCGGCGCTGTCGTACGAGAACTTCGAAACCTCGCCCGCGCCGTCGGTAGTGGCGGTGCGGCGGCCTGTGGCGTCGTAACCGTAGCTGATCAGATTGCCGCCGGCATCGGTGACAGAGAGCAAAAGCCCGACCGCGCTGGAAACGTAGAGCGTGCTGTTCCCTTTGCCGTCGGTGAGCCGGATCTGGTTCGGAGTCAAAGGCGTATCGTACTGGCGAACGGCATTATCCGGCGTAGTGATGGAAGCCACCGAGAGATAAGGCGGATCGATGTTGTACGCGATCATGGTGGTCGCGCCCGAGTAACTGACGGATGCCAGGTTTCCCGCACCGTCGTACTGATAGCTTACGGTCTGTCCATCAGCGTTTGTCTGCTGCGCTAACCGGCCATCACTGGTGTACGAGTAGCTCACGGTGCGGCCGGCCGAGTCGGTGACGGCGCCGATGTGGGTGGCATCCGCATACGAAAACTGAAGCAACCGTCCTCGATAGTGCGCCGCGGTCACCCGCAACGAGGCGTCGTAATCCAGGGACACGCGCGCCAAGCCGGAATCCTGAATGGCAAGCAGGCGCCCGTCCGCGCTGAAGAGTTCCGTGGCGGTGGACCCGGAACTGCGCAGGGTGAAGGTACCGTCGGCGTTGATCGAGAGGGTGTCGGTGGTATTGGTCAGCGCGAAGAACGCACCCGCGGCTGTTGACGGTGCGAAGCGATCGATTCGTCCCGAACTCCGCCTGAGAATTTGGCTGCCATCGGCGTTGGGAGTCAGGCTGTCCCCGAGATTGAACGCCCATCCGATGCCGAATGGTCCGGAGGTGGTGTCGTCCTGGTTGTAGGAGCGTTCGAGCGAGAATCCGGGCTCTCCGCCAAACACGAGGTCGACTGCCCTGATGTACAAGGTGAGATTCGAGAGGTTGACGGAAACCTGCGGAAATCCCTGATCCTGACAGTGCTCCCCACGGCAAAGTGCATCGAACGCGGTGAACGGATTATTGGCCAGGCCGCCCCATCCGGAAACCGCACAGTCGCGGCAACCTGCTTGAAGGGTGGTGCGCAACACTAACAAAAGACATATAGATAGCGAGGATCTGTAAGAAATGACGCACCTCTCGACTCCGTGAGTGTAACAAATCGCGCACCGCGGAAAGCTACAATGGTATTGCTCTCCCCGGGGCATGGATGCCCGGTCCCGGGGTACCGAGAACCTCCCGCATGCCAAAACGAATTGCCATTGTGGAAGACGAGGCGGAACTTGCCTCGCTCATCGACTACAACCTGAGCCGCCAGGGATATCAGACCCATATTTTGAGCGGCTCCGAGGGCACCTTGAAAGCCCTCGAACAGGCGCGCCCCGATTTGATCGTTCTGGACGTGATGCTGCCCGAGTTGGATGGCTTCGAATTGTGCCGCCAGATTCGGCAATCCAGCTCGTTGGGGAGGACTCCGGTTCTGTTTCTCACCGCGCGGTCAGACGAAGTGGACCGGGTGCTGGGCCTCGAGATCGGCGGCGATGACTACATGACCAAGCCGTTCAGCCCGCGAGAGTTGATCGCGCGCGTGAAGGCACACCTGCGGCGCGAAGAGATGGATGCCGAGCCGCCCGCCGTGGAGATCGGTCCGTTTCGCCTCGATCGGACGGCGCGGCGCGTCTATTTATCTGGGCGCGAATTGGAATTGACGTCGACCGAATTTAATTTGCTGGAATTTTTCCTGACGCATCCCGGGCGCGCCTTTAGCCGCGACCAGCTTCTGGAATTCGTCTGGGGGGAGCAGCGGTTCGTCACCCCGCGGACCGTGGACGTACATGTGCGGCGGTTGCGTGAACAGATCGAGGCGCAGCCCGAAACCCCGCAGTTTCTGACCACCGTGCGCGGCTTCGGCTATCGTTTCGAGGAGTCGCCTTGTCTCTGACGGGCAAGATATTCCTGAAGTTGATCGCAGGAGTCCTGGGCCTTCTTGTCCTGACGGTACTCACAGTGGACTATTCGGCAAGCCAGGCGGCCAAGAGCTTGTACATCCAGAACCTGGTACAGCAATTGGCCGACAAAGGGCGAATGATGGCGATCCCGCTGCCCGACCTCACCACGCTAAGTCCCGAGCAGGCACGCAGCGTGGCACAAGCTGCCCAGGCGCGACTGACGATCGTCCGTTCCGACGGCACGGTGCTGGTGGACTCGGAAGCGGACGCGGCTCGCATGGAAAATCACAGCAAGCGCCCGGAACTGATCGAGGCTCTCCATGGGAAGGTCGGGTGGGCCGAGCGACAGAGCGCCACCATCGGGATTCCGTTCCTGTATGTGGCGGTGCCCATTCGGGGAGGCGCGATCCGGTTCGCGATGCCGGTTTCTGAAATCGACACCCAGGTGAACCGGATTCGCTGGCGAATTCTGTCGAGCGCGGCACTGGCATTTCTGCCCGCCATCCTGATCGCGGGACTGTTCTCGCGATGGGTCTCGGCGCGTCTGGCCACCATCATGTCGCACGCCGGCGAATTGGCACAGGGAAATTTCCGCGCGCGCCTGCCCAAGACGGGGAGCGCCGAGTTCGCGCAAATCGCTGTCGCCTTAAATCAGACCGCCGAGAAGTTCCAGAAGACCGTGGAACAACTGCAACACGAACACGAAGCGCTGGAGCGGGTGGAGCGGGTTCGCAAGGATTTCGTGATCAATGTGTCGCACGAGCTGCGCACGCCGCTGGCTTCGATCCAGGGCTACACGGAAACGCTCATCGATGGCGCGATCAACGATCCGGCACACAATATGCGCTTCCTGAGCATCATCCGCCACAACGCCGAGCGCTTGGCGCGCATTACGGAAGATCTGCTGACGCTCTCGCGCATCGAACAAAAGCGACAGAAGTTCGAGTTCGAGCCCAACCTGGTAAACGGCTTACTGAACGACGCCGTGGAGTTAATCGCTCCCATCGCGGAGAAGCGCAATATTCACCTCGATCTGGTCCTGGCCCCGTCCGACTCCGAGGCATGGTGCGATCGCGAGGCGGTCTCGCAGATCCTGAGTAATCTGCTGGACAATGCCATCAAGTACACTCCCGCGGGGGGGCGCATCGCGGTAGGCGCACGTCCACAGGGCGAATGGGTAGAACTGTCGGTGCGGGACACGGGGATCGGCATCCCGCCGGCCGAATTGCCCCGCCTCTTCGAGCGCTTCTATCGCGTGGACAAGGCGCGATCCCGCGAGCTCGGCGGCACCGGCTTGGGCCTGTCGATCGTCAAGCACCTGGTGGCGGCACATAGCGGTGCGATTCGCGTGGAAAGCAAGTTAAATGAGGGCTCTACATTTTTCTTCACGCTGCCAGTGGATGAATCGGTACTGGGCCGCGAGCACCTTAACCCCGAATTCACTACCCCTTAACCATCCTGTAACATCGCCGTTGGTAAGGTGGAATCGAGACCAACGGGACATGAAAAAGATCCTTCTGATCGAAGACGACGCCGACCTCTTCTCACTTTTGAAATACAACCTGGAGAAAGAGGGCTTTTCGCTCACGGGATTGCAGACCGGACGCGGAGCTTTGGACCTCTGCCGCCAGGTTCGGCCGGACCTGATCCTGCTAGACATCATGCTGCCGGACTCCGACGGCCTCGACATCTGCAAGGGTATTCGCAAGGATCCGGAACTCGCGTCTACGCCGGTAATTTTTCTGACGGCGCGCGCCTCGGAAACAGACCGCATCGTTGGCCTGGAAATCGGCGCCAACGATTACGTGGTGAAGCCGTTTTTCGTGCGCGAGCTGATTGCGCGGATCAAGCTGCAGTTTCGCGGCACGCAGTGGGCGCAGTCCTCTCCCGCGCGCATCCTGGAGGCCGGCGGCTTGGAGCTGGACCCAAGCAGCCGGCAGGTGCGTCTGAACGAAGCGCCGCTGGCGCTGACGGCGACGGAATTCCGCCTACTGGAGTTCCTGATGACCCGGCCGGGAGTGGTCTTCAGCCGCGAGCAGCTACTGAATGCGGTGTGGGGACAGGATCGGGCGATCACCGACCGGGCCGTGGATGTCTATGTTCTTAGGCTGCGGCAAAAGATCGAACGCGATCCGGCGAGCCCGGTGCTGATTCACTCCGTGCGCGGTTTCGGGTATACCTTCGAACCCCGGCGAGTAATGGCGACGGCGTAGGCACGGTAAGCTTGAGCTTGCCGTATCGATGACTCCCGACGAACAAGCCAGGAAGTGGATGGAGATGTGGGCGCGCATGGACGAGTATCTCGTCAGCCGGGGCTGCCCCTGCAAACTCCTGGACGGCGAGGTCCCGTTCGCCGTTTTCTGGGTCAAATCTGACGAGGAACAGACGATCCGCGCGCTGGCCATCGATCTGCAAACCTGGATCCAGAAAAACACGGGAGCGAGCCGGATTCTGGGCCTCGAACAGATGCTTGCGGGAAAGCATCCGGAAACCGCTACGAAGCTGCTGGAGATTTCGTTTACGTCTGACCCGAAGTCCTGGACGGAGCTTGTTGCCCTGGTGCTCTTGAAGCGCGATGCATCGAGGGAAGAGATGGCGGCCAGTCTGCACGCAGTCACGGGACGTCACGAAGGCGTTTACCTGTTCTCATTTGAGCAGTACGGGTTTATGACCCGTTGAGAGCGCGGCGAGACAGTCTCACTTCAACTGATCCTCAACTTCGCGCAACCAGTCGGGCCGCTTCAGCACGTCGCGAGGCTTGCTGCCGTCGGGCGGACCGATAATTCCGTCGCGCTGCATCATATCGAGTATGCGTGCCGCTCGCCCGTAACCCAGTCGCAGATGCCGTTGCAGCGTTGAGGTCGACGCCTTGCCCATCTGCAGCACCAGCCGCACCGCCTCCTCGTACATGGGATCCTGATCCTCGCTCGGCGCTTCGCTCTCTGACGCCCCCTCTTCGTCCGTCGGCGGCGCGATCAGGAACGACTGGTCGTACTCGGGCTTGGCCTGCTGCTTCCAGAAATCCACCACGCGATTGATCTCGTTCTCCGTCACGAACGCGCCATGGACGCGCGTCAGCCGCGAAGATCCAGGCGGCAGAAAGAGCATGTCGCCCTTGCCCAGCAGGTGCTCGGCGCCCATCACGTCGAGGATCGTGCGCGAGTCCACGCGCGTGGCGACGCGGAAACTGATGCGCGCCGGGAAATTCGCTTTGATCAGTCCGGTGATCACATCCACGCTGGGACGCTGCGTGGCGAGTACGAGGTGCATACCCACTGCGCGCGCCATCTGCGCCAGACGAGTGACGCTCTCCTCGACGTTCTTACCTTCGAGCATCATCAGGTCGGCCAACTCGTCGATCAGGATGAGGATGTACGGCAGCGGCTTCAATTCGTCGGCCACGGCCTCTTCTTCGGCTTCGGCGAAAAGCTCCCTTGGCTTGGCCTGAATCTGGCGAATTTTTTTGTTGTACTGATCGATGTTGCGTACACCCGATTCGGCCAGCAGCCGCAAGCGCCGCTCCATCTCCAGCACCGCATTGCGCAACGCGTTGGTAGCCTTCCGCGGGTCGGTGATCACCGGTGTCAGCAGATGGGGAATGCCTTCATACATTCCCAGCTCGACGCGCTTGGGGTCGACCATGATCATGCGCACGTCGTCTGGCGTCGCCTTGTAGAGGATGCCCATGATCATCGAATTGATCATCACGCTCTTGCCCGATCCGGTGGACCCGGCGATGAGCAGGTGCGGCATCGATTCGAGCGCCGCCACCTTGATGCGCCCGTTGATGTCCTTGCCGAGCGGAATCGTGAGGTGCGACGCGGACTGCGTGAACTCGTCGGATTCGATCATCTGGCGCAGCGCGATCAACTCGCGCCGCGTATTGGGAACCTCGACTCCCACGGTGGGCTTGCCGGGAATGCGCTCGATCAGGATGGATTCCGCTTGCAGGCCAAGGCAGAGGTCCTCGGTAAGATTGGTGATGCGGCTGTACTTGATGCCGGCATCGGGCTTGAATTCGAAAGTGGTGACCACCGGGCCGGGATTGATCTGCGTGACGTTGCCGAGGACATTGAATTCCTGGAGCTTGGCCTTGATGCGGCCAGCGGTGTCCTTGAGTTCCTGCTCGTCGTAGGGATTGCGTCCGGGCGCTTCGTTGAGGAGCGGGCTTGGCGGCAGGCGGAAGACCAGCGGCCGGAAATAGCGCTCGGGCCGGAGCACGGGAGGCTCGATGGGCGGCAAGGGCTCGGCAGGGGCGGCAGGCGGTTCGGGAGTCTGGTCGTAGGGTTCGAGCGGGACGATCGGGATCTCTTCGATTTCGGCATACTCGCCTTCGGCTTCAGACTCGAAGGTAGTCGCGGTGGGCTGCTCCTCCTGCCACGGGGGAGTGTCGGAGGTCGATTCCAGTGCGGGCTCTTGGGTGGAGCTGAGCGAAGCGCTGGCGGCCGCGGCCTTGGTCCTCTTGCGCTCTTCCTTTTCACGCTTTTTGGCGCGGCGTTCCAGCTCCTTCAGACGGGCCTTTTCCAAGCCTTCCGCGCGCAGACGGTCACGCCAGGCCCGGAACTCGGCACGGCGGCGGGTGAACCATGCGGCGGGAATCTCCAGCCATCCAAACAACTTGGCAATCGTGAAGGTGGAGACCAGGTAGATTGCGACGACTAACGTGGTGAGCGTGGCCAATACTGCACCGGCGGCATTGAGCGAGCCAACCAGCCACGACGCGAAGGCCAGGCCGACGGCTCCCCCCATACGAACCGTTCCGCCGAAGAGCCGGAGCGGCAGGAAGGAAAGCGCCGTGCAGAAGCTCGCCGTGAGCAACACCGCGCCGACGATTTTCACCGCCCCAGCTTCAATTTGCTCCGAGCGGATCCACTTCCACGAGAGCAGAAACGACAGTAGGGGAAACAGAAAGGCTGCGGCGCCGAATGACTGAAAGAGGAGGTCGGCAAGGTAAGAGCCTGGATAGCCGACGAGGTTGAGAGGATGGGCCTCCGACGCGGTGTCCCACGAGGGATCCTGGGCGTAATAGGAGACGAGGCTCAGCAACGTCACCAGGCCCGCTACTAAGAGCAGGAAGCCCGTGAGTTCGTTCAGCCTTCGATGCGGCGTCGGAGATAGAAGCTTCATCACGCTGGCCGGCGGATGAGAGCCAGAGCAAGCACTATTATGCCAAAAATCACACGATAGTACACAAACGGACGAAGGCTGCTGTGACGCAAATATTGCAGAAACCAGGCGATCACGATGCACCCCGTTATGGCGCTGACAGTCACTCCCACCAGGAATGGCATATTGAGCAGCGTATGCAATCCGCCGCCGTGCTTGTGGACATCCCACAGGGCTTTCACCGCCGCACCCGCGACGGCCGGAGTCGAGAGCAAAAACGAGAATCGCGCCGCCGATTCGCGGGTCAGATTGCGAAAGAGGCCGGCCGAGATGGTGATGCCGCTTCGCGAGCAGCCGGGAATAATGGCGACGGTCTGGGCGAGCCCGATGGAGATCGCGTCGGTGAGGTTCAACGACGCCATGTCGCGCAGTTTACGGCTCCACTCTTCCGAGAGCCACATCACGACCCCGATCACGACCATCATGATGCCGATCACCATGGGTGTCCGCCACACCGTTTCGGCCTGCTTATTCAAGAGGGCGCCGCCGACTCCGATCGGGATCGAGCCGATGACCAGCAGCCAGAGCAGCATCTGGTTATGCTTCAGTTCCTGGTCGTAACCGAATCGGATTCCGAAGCCTTGTGCGACAATTTGCAGCCAATCCTTCAAGAAGTAGATCAGCACGGCGAGCAGCGTGCCGATATGCAGCATGATGTCGTAATCGAGTGATTCCGCCTGCCATCCCAAAAAATGGGAAGTGAGGTACAAATGCGCGGTACTGCTAACCGGCAGAAATTCCGTGAGGCCTTGGACGATCCCCAGTAGAAACGCCTGCAAAATGGACATGTGATCTCAGTATAGTAGTGATCGTCGAAGAGGTCGATTACAAATGCCTTACGTGGAGCGTGAGGCAGGGGTGGATTTGGTGAGCCAATTTAAGCGTCGACCCTCAAGCTTGGATGGGAGCGTTCTGTTGTACACTGGATAGCGAAGTCTGAAATCTGCTGGTGTTCGGGAAACTGGTGAGAATCCAGCACGGCCCCGCCACTGTAAGCGCGGAGAAGCGATCGAGTACGCCACTGTTCCAAAGGAATGGGAAGGCCGATCGGTTCGATGAGGCGCAAGTCAGGAGACCGGCCAGCGATACCAAATAACTCGTTCGGCTCTCGTGGGAGGAGCCCAAAGAATGCGTTTCTGCGTTGCGGGCCCGCTGGCCTGCTTTCTAATTTCTTCCGCCTTCCTTTCGGCCGCAGAGGTCAAAGGTAAAGTTGTCGATCCATCCGGCGCGCCGATTCCGAACGCGCAGATTTCCATCGTAAGCCGCGTCGGTGTTGAGGCGCAGACCGTTTCCTCACTCGAGGGAGCCTTTCGACTGGATGTCGCCGCGAACTCCGATGCGAGGATCGTGGTCGCCGCACCTGGCTTCGGCACGCGAACGCTCCCGTTGGAGTCGTCCGCCACCGTGCAATTGGAAATCGCCCCGCTCGTCGATTCGGTGAAGGTGGTGGGGAGCGCGATCGACGTCCTGGCCAGTCAACAGGGCAGCAGCGTCAGCATCGTCACGGAGGAAGAGGTGCGGCAGCGCAACGAACCCTTCGCCGTCGATCTGCTGCGCTACCTGCCGGGCATGATCTTCAACCAGTCGGGCGCGGCCGGCGGGGTCACGAATCTCTTCCTGCGCGGCGGAAACTCCAACTTTCCCCTGGTGCAGATCGACGGCGTTCCCGTAGTCGGATTCGGCGGTGGTCTTGGCTTCGATTTCGCACACATTCCGAGCGAGATGATTGACCACATCGACGTGATTCGCGGGCCGCAGTCTGCCGTCTACGGCCCCTACGCCAACAGTGGCGTCATCGATTTCGTCACCCGCACGTCGCAGGCTTCGCCGGAACTCGAACTGCTCGCCGAAGGAGGCTCGTATGACGAGCGCCGATTCGGAATCGCCGCATCGGGCATGATGGCGGGCTTCGGAGTGGCAGCCTCGGCTACCCGCATCGACGACAACGGACTGGTCGCCAACAATGACTACCGCAACGAAGACGTCCTGCTAAACGTGACGCGCCGCATCGGGCGCCAGAACTTCGGCTTCCACGGCGATTTCGATTCGAATGACGTCGGCGAGCCAGGCCCTTACGGATCGGACCCCAAGCACACCTTCACTGGCATCGACCTGGTGAGCCGGGCACGCAACAACTTCTCGGATTATTCGGTGCATTACGAGGGAGACCTTTCGCCGCGCGTCAGGCAGGAGGTCACCGGTTCGTTTTTCCTCGACAACAACGGCTTCACCAGTCCTTTCGGCTTCAGTTTCAACAAAGACCTTCGCGGCCAGGGCGAGGCGCGCACGATCGTAAGCATCACGCCACACGATACGGCTGCCGCGGGAGTGAGCGTGGGCCGCGAAGAGGTGAAGAACACCTTCATCACGGACTCGAGTTTCGAGGACTTTCCCATCCGGCGCGACGACATCGCGGTGTATCTGGAGAACCGATTCGACATCGGCGGGAAGCTGTTTCTGAATGCTGGTGTGCGTGCCGAATTCTTCCGTACGGCTGCGATTCCGACGGACGGCTTTTCGCGGCCGGCATTCCCCGAGGATTCGATTTCACGCGTCAATCCCAAGGTCTCAGCAGCATACGTCCTGGCGAAGCCGACCCGCGTGCACGCGTCGTTCGGCACCGGGATCCGCCCGCCCTCCGGCTTCGAGTTGGCCTTCACCGACAATCCCGCGCTGAAGCCGGAGAAGACGCGCAGCTTCGATGCCGGTCTGGAACAGCGGCTTTTCCACGATCTGCTGTTGCTGGACGGCACCTATTTTTACAATCGTTATTACGATCTGATCGTGACGTTGGGCGGATCGTTGACGACGCTCAGCCATTACCAGTCGGATAACCTGGCGAACTCGCGCGCACAGGGCGCTGAATTCTCCGCCAGCCTGCGTCCCACACGGTCAATGTTCGTCCGTGGATCGTACACCCTGCTCGAAACGCGCATTCTGTCGCTCGACGGATCGTCGGGCCTGGCGCCGCAATATTTTCAGGTGGGGCAGCAGTTGACGCGGCGTCCCGAGAATTCGGGGAATCTGGTGGCGACCTTTACGCATGGGCGCGTGGCGGCTGACATTACTGGGTATTTCAGGGGACGGGCACTGTTTGAGGAGCCTTCCTTTGGAGCGAGTAACGGACTGTTTTGGAATCCGGGCTACGCGAACTTCGGTGTGAACGTCAATTACACGCTGGCTCGCGGACTGACCGTCTACGGTAACTTGCGGAATGCGTTCAATCAGCACTATGAGGAAGTCTTCGGCTTCCCTTCCCCGCGCATCAACTTTGTGGCAGGTATGAAATGGAAGATCGCAAAGCGGCGGTAGACCCTTTCGACAAGCCGCGGCTCGCCATCAATCGCGTTTACACGCGGCAGGGCGACCAGGGCGAGACTGGCCTGGCCGGCGGACAGCGTGTCCCGAAAGACAGCGCGCGGATCGTGGCCTATGGGACGGTTGATGAGCTGAACTCATTTCTCGGCGTGGCCCGTGCCAGCGTGACGGAAGCAGCCTCGCAGACGCCGCCACTGGCAGTCCTGGCAGGGATTCTGCTGCGCGTGCAGCATGAGCTATTCAATCTCGGCTCGATACTCGCGACTCTGCCCGAGGACGTTCATCCCAAGCAGGCGCGGGTCACGGACATCGAGGTGTCGCGACTGGAACGCGAGATGGACCTCATGAACGAGGATTTGCCGGCGCTCCGTTCGTTCGTGCTGCCGGGCGGCAGCCGCCTGAATGCCGAATTGCACATCTGCCGGACTGTGTGCCGGAGGGCCGAGCGGGATTGCGTGACGCTGAGCCGTTCGGAGGAGATCCCACCGGAGGCCGTGCGATACCTGAACCGTCTCAGCGACGCGCTATTCGTCTGGAGCCGATGGGCCAGCCACGTTGCAGGCGTGCCCGAAACTCTGTGGGAGCCGAACCAGTCTGCCACCGGGCAGTCTGATCGATAATTGGGAATTAAAGGCAAGGAGAGAACGGTAATGCAGAAGGACACTTCCGACGGCAATCTGAGGCCGTTAGCGATCGCGCTCATGGTGCTCGCCGCGCTCGTCCGCGTGGTTCAGAACTTGAATTTCGCCCCGGTCGGTGCGATGAGCCTGTTCTGTGGCGCGCGCATGCGCGGCTGGAAGGCATACGTGCTGCCATTAGCGCTGATGGTCGTCACCGATCCGCTGGTGGGCGGCTATTCGCGCGCGACTCCGCTGATCTACGCGTGTTTCCTGCTGAACGTCTGGATCGGCACCCATCTGCGAAAGACAGAAAATCCGCTTTGGATTGGCTCGGCCTCAATGGCCGGCAGCGTGGTGTTTTTCCTGTTCACCAATTTCGCTTTCCTTTTCCCCACCACGTACGCTCACAACTTCGCAGGCATCCTGCAAAGCTATGCTGCGGGAATTCCCTTCTTCGGACGAACGCTGGCATCGGACCTGGTTTACTCCGCGGCCCTGTTCGGCCTGCATGCCTGGTTGAGCCGGACTGTAGTGCGGTCGGAGCGAGTTGCCGCGGCGCAACCGGCATAAGCGTTCCGATATGCCGCGCATCGTCTCTCTGATCGCCAGCGCCACCGAGATCGTGCACGCCCTCGGACAGTTCGACAATTTGGTGGGCCGCTCCCACGAGTGCGACTACCCGGAAGGCGTGCACAGTCTCCCGGCCTGCACGCGCCCGCGCATTCCCGTAAACGGCAGCAGCCGCGAGATCGACGAGTTGGTCAAGCAGGCGGCCCGAACCTCACTTTCGATTTACGACGTCGATGAGCAGACGCTTCAGGAACTCAAGCCAACCCACATCCTGACCCAGATTCAGTGCGAGGTCTGCGCCGTGAGCTTGCGAGATGTGGAGGCGGCGATCGCGCGGGGCATGACGGGGAATCCGCAGATCGTCTCCTTGCAACCGAATTCACTGAGCGATATCTGGGACGATTTCCGGCGGGTCGCCAGTGCGCTGGCGATTGCAGAACATGGCGAGCAGGTGGTGCAAGCTCTGCAAGCGCGGCTGCAGCCGTGGTCCGGTACCGGATCGGCGCCGCGCGTGGCCTGTATCGAGTGGATCGAGCCTCTGATGGCGGCGGGAAACTGGACGCCGGAACTGATCGGACTGGCGGGTGGGATCAATCTGTTCGGCGAGGCTGGCAAGCACTCCCCCTGGATGACGTGGGACCAGCTTGTGGAATCCGATCCCGACGTCATCATCGTCGCTCCCTGTGGATTCGATCTGCAACGGGCCGAACGGGAGATGTACTGGCTCACCGGCCGCCCCGGCTGGCGCGATCTGCGGGCCGTCCGCACACATCGCGTTTACCTCGCAGACGGTAATCAGTTCTTCAATCGGCCGGGCCCACGCGTGGTCGAGACTTTCGAGCTGCTGGTGGCGATGCTACACCCTACCGCAGGTCCAGTGGCCGAAGCACTCCGTCCTTTTTTACGCCCAATCTGATGGGGCGGGGCGGCCCAGTCCGAGGCACACTCACTTCCACCCACAGCTCCTCACCAGGCGGGCGGCGCGACGGATCGGGCACGCGATCGGGAATGAAGTACGCGAGCGGCTCTTGCGTGCCCATGCCTTCCAGCGTGAATCGCACGTACCGGCCGCGAATCGGAAGATTGGGGTCGTAAGGCAACGCCTTCGCCCATGTGCGAGGCAGACGCTCGCGATCGTAGGCGTACTTGCCGGCGATGCTCATGACCATGAGGCAATGCACGGCGGCTATTGCGAGTCCGCGGGATAGGCGGGTCATATTGCCTCCTGTCGAATGTGCGTCATCAAGCCGCGGCGTGTGCGCTCCAGAAGCCATCCGCCGGCCAGGAACAGCAGTCCGCCCGCAATCAAGCCGGTGGCGCGATCGAATTTATCCATGACATCGGAGAAGTAGAAGAACAGAACCGTGAGGGCGAAGCCGATAACTCCCAGATTGATCCGCTCCGGCCGCGAGTCGTCCGTGCCCCACAGCGCCAGACCGGTCGCACCGATCGCGCTCCAGAAGTAAATTGCCAGATGGCCGCCGCCCGCGGCATTTATCGCCGCCATCAGGACGGCCCACCCGATGCCGACTCCCGCCCAAAGCGCCTCGCGTCCGCGAAGCACTACAGCGACCGCCAGCGGAATGAGAATCGCGATCGCCCAGGCGAGAGTGCCGTCCGACGACCATGCGGTAGACGCCAGGGGGCCTTCCACGCCGATCGCGAAGACGGCGGGCACCAGCGCGATGCCGCCGAGCCATCCGAGCGCCTTCCGGAACGAGCTGTCGTCCGGACCCCGCCGTGCACTGAGATAGGCGAAGCTGAGCGCGCAGACGCCTACTGAGATCGGATAGAAGGATCGAGAGTGAGCATCGGCCAGCGTCCACCATTCGCCCACCAACCAATACGGCAACAGGATCGCCGTGAGAGTGGCCTGCGTCCAGTGGCCCAGCAACGCCCACGCCGCAGCCGCACCAAGAGCCCACAACAGCACCGCCGAGGGCCAATGCTCCGAGAGATTGAAAATCTGGCCCGCCAGCGCGATTGCCGCTCCCAGCGAAATGGTCCCCAGCGTGTGAAGCGTGATCGAGAGACCCTGCAGGCGGCTCGATGCAACCGCTCCGCCCGCGTGTAGTAGCGCGATCATTGCAACCAGCAGCGTCATGCGCCATGCCGGGGACATCTGGTCCCAGTGCGCGGAGACGAAGAGCAGAATGCCGGCGCCGAGAAGGATGGCGCCGAACGCCAGCGCGATCCAAACGGGCCAGCGCAGACCTTGTGGCTCTGTGTTTTCCCGTTCCCACGTCAAGATGCGATCGCGGACGCTGGTATCGACCACGCCGGCCGCGGTCCAGCGTTCGAGATGAAGTTCCCATGTGTTGGGCATGCCCTTCTAATTACACTTGGGCGGCCATTTCATCCGTCCACAGAATCAAGATCTTGCAGCGTCCGGGTCGGTCCGCGATCGCCGGGCTGTTCATCGGTTGTACTCGCGCCGTACATTTTGCGCCGCCAGGATGGAACACCGCTGCCACGCGTTATTATGGGCAAGTGACATGGCGCTGATCGCGGTTTCGGGCCATCCGGGATGCCGGTACGAAGAGGTGGCACGGATTACCGCCCAACGGCTCGGATTCGAACTGTTGACGCAGTCCCGCCTCCGCCTCCTCACGGACGAGGAGTTCGGAGCGGAAACCAAGATTCCAGACAAAGCGTATCCCAGCCTGGTGACCTCGATCCTGGCACGCCTCGCCACCGAGAACCACCTCGTCTACTGCGCGGTTGGCGGAGAGATTCAGTCTCGCCATTTCCTGGGGATGCTGCGTGTACATATCGTGGCGCCCGAAAACGTGCGTATCGGCAACCTGATGCTCGATTCGCGCCTGGAACGACCCGCCGCCCGCCAACTCCTGCTGCAACTGGAGACCGCCGAACGTGCCGACCGCAAGGCGAAGTTCGGCAAGACTCGCGCCACCGCGGAGCTCTTCGATCTCGTAATGAATGCCGAGTCGCTGACCTCTGAGCAGATGGCCGAACTCGTGGAGACCGCGGTGGCATCGGGCAGCCTGAAAGAGCGCGGCTATCTCTCGCCTGCCGCGGAAGCGCAACTGCAGTTCCAGATGAGGCTCAAACTCGCGCGCTTCGGAATCGTCCCGCCGAACAAGGTCACGCTGCGGAAAAAAATGTTCGCGCACCAAAGCGAGGAGATGTTCGCCAACCTGCTCGACTTTTACCGCATCGCCTGGGAGTACGAGCCGCGCAGTTTTCCCATTCACAAGGACCAGAACGGGCATATCCTGGAAGCGTTCACGCCGGATTTCTACCTTCCCGAATTCGATCTTTACTTGGAATTAACCACCATGAAACAGGCACACGTGACCCGCAAGAATCGCAAGGTGCGGCTTCTTCGCGAACTTTACCCGCATATCAACATCCAGGTGTTTTATCAGAAAGATTTCGAAAACTTGATCTTCAAATACGGCCTGGCAGGGAGGCCGGCCGACGCATGAGCGCGGCAGTGCCCGCCGGCGTGGAACGAATTCTCTTCACCGAAGAGCAGATCGGAGACCGCATCCGTGAGGTAGCCGCCGAAATTACGCGCGACTACCAGGGTCGATCGATCAAACTCGTCGGCGTTTTGAAAGGATCGATTTTCTTCCTCACGGCATTAGCGCGGCACATCGAAGTGCCGGTGAAGATCGACTTCCTGGCTATCTCGAGTTTCTCCAACAAGAGCGGATCGCCCGGCCTGGTGCGCATCGCCAAAGATCTCGATGAAGGCATCGAAGGTGAGGACGTGCTGCTGATCGAAGATATTGTGGATACCGGCTTCACGTTGCGGTACCTGTTGCGGACACTGGCCAGCCGCTCGCCCAACTCGCTCTACGTCTGCACATTTTTAGATCGCAACTCGCGGCGGATCGTGCAGGTGCCCGTGCGGTACCGCTGCTTTGAGATCCCCGACCGCTTTGTGGTGGGCTTCGGACTCGATCACAATCAGTTGTACCGGAACCTGGGCTACGTCGCGGTGATGAAGCACGAGAAGAGCTAGCAAAAACAGGTCCGCAATCGCGGGATTAGAATGGCAGGCATGCTTGACCTGCTTCGTCAGGACATTCGCTTCGGGTTACGGACTCTTGCCAGGAGCCCGTTGTTCACAGGCGTGGCCGCAGTCTCGCTAGCCCTGGGAATCGGCGTAAACATTGCGATTTTCGGCTTCGTCAATGCTGCGCTGTGGAAGCCGCTCGCCGTGGAGCAGCCCAGCCAGTTAGTGTCGCTCTACCACACCAAAGACCGCGGGCCGGAGGAGTTCTCCTCCTCGTCATACCCGGAATTCGAGTTCTACCGCGACCACAACACCGTATTTTCCGGCATGCTGGCCTATCTTCGCGTGCCCGTTGTCATCGGAACAGGCGCGGAGGCCGAGCAGGTTTCGGGAGAGTTGGTCAGTCCCGGGTATTTCTCAGTCCTGGGAATCCGTCCCCCCGCCGGCAGGTTCCTGGCCGATGACGAGCAGGACGCCGTCGCTGTGATCAGTGATGCCTACTGGCGCACGCACTTTGACCGTGACCCGTCGGCAATCGGCAGGACCGTCACCATCGGCGTATCCAAGTTCACTGTGATTGGAGTAGCGCCCGCCACGTTTCGCGGAATCGTGATGGACTGGTCGGACTCGCCCTCCGTATGGCTTCCGGTCGAACAGTATAGGCAAGCGGTGCCGGCCTTCAACCTCGACATCATTCATAACTGGGGAGGGGAGTCCTATCTGGTGTCCGCCAGACTGCGACCGGGGGTGACGGTCGAACAGGCGGACGCGCAAGTGGCGGCACTCACCGCCCGTATCCGCGAAACGCAAAACCGACGCCTGGGACAGCACGCCATTCTGTTTCCCGTGCAGCAGGCCCGATTCTGGCCCACATATAGGGGGGCGATTGAAACCTTCCTCACGGCGATGATGATGATTGTCGGTGCGATTCTGTTGATCGCCTGCTGCAATCTGGCGAACCTGCTGCTCGCACGGGCCGCCAACCGGCGCCGCGAGATCGCGATCCGGTTAGCTCTCGGCGCGGGACGCCTGCGCATCGCCCGTCAGGTGATGGTGGAGAGTCTGCTACTGGCGGCGATGGGGGGTCTCGCCGCGACTCTGGTCTCGGGTTGGGTGACGAGTTTTCTGGCGCAGTTTCATCGCGTATTCCGCATTCCCCTGGCGATCGATACGTCCTGGGATATGCGCATGCTGCTATTTGCGGTCGGCATCTCGGTGGTGACGGGACTCTTGTTTGGTGCGGCCCCGGTGCTCGAAACCTGGAGAACCGATCTGAACCAGTCGATGAGAACCGGCGCCGCCGCGAGCGGCAATCCGCGCTCCCGATTGCGAAGCGGCTTGCTCGTCGGACAGGTGGCGCTCTCGACGGTGCTGCTCACGGGCGCGGGTCTGTTCGTCGGCACCTTGCGCAATGCACGTGCCGAAGACCCGACCGTTCGAGCGGAGACGGTTTTGCTGGCGAACCTCCAACCCGCGCTGAGTGGCTATTCGGAAGCACAAGGACAGCAGTTCTATGCGGAGGTTTTGCGGCGCGTTCGCGCAATTCCCGGAGTTCAGAGCGCATCGATGGCGGCCCTGGTGGCTTTCGGCGGCATGCGCGGTGGCACGGACATCCTCGATCCCGACCAGCGCAGAGTTCAGGTGGACTTCAACACTATCGCCGCGGACTATTTCGAAACCACCGGTCTGCCACTGCTGCGCGGCAGGGAATTCACGGAAAGGGATCGCGCCGGCACGGCCTCAGTGGCGATCGTCAACGAAATGCTGGCCGCGCGATTCTGGCCCGGGGCGAATCCACTGGGCAAAGAACTCCGGCTGTTGAATCCCGAGCGGACGGCGAGCGTAGTGGGCGTGGTCCGCGACGGCAAGTTCCGTGGATACCGCGACACGCTGCGGCCGGGCTTCTATCTTCCGGTGGCGCAGCAGTATCGTGGCGCGATGACACTCGAGGTGCGCACTTCCGGGAACAGCGCGCAGTTCGCGGTCGCCCTCCGCCGCACGATTCAGTCCGTGGACGCATCCTTGCCCATCACGGAGATCGTGTCGATGAAGACCAGGCTCGACGAAGCACTGTCCCAGGAGCGGCTGATCGCCGGCTTTGCATCAGGACTGGGGCTGCTGGCTCTCACCTTGGCGGCGATCGGCATTTACGGAGTGCTCTCGTTCGTAGTCGGCGGGCGCACGCGCGAGATCGGCATTCGCATGGTGATGGGCGCGCGGCCGTTGGGAGTCTGGCGCATGATCTTGCAGGATGTTGCAATCCTGGCGGGCTGCGGATTCGCGATTGGCGCAAGCGCCGCGGTCTTCCTTGCCCGCATGGCGGGATCTCTTCTCTATGGCGTGAGCGCTACGAATCCGGCGGCATATGGTGCGGCTTTCGGTTTACTGACGGCGGTCGCTTTGGCCTCGGCATGGATCCCGGCGTGGCGGGCCGCGCGGCTCGATCCGGCGGCCACGCTACGAAGCGAGTAGGCCGTGGCGCAAAGAATCTTCTTTGCGTCTCGACATTCCTGTCGAGAGCTTGCTGTCCGAAACGGTGTCCCCGGCGGCGCACGGAAATGTCCTAAGCGGATCGCCAACCGGAGGTCTCGACGCGGCAATCCGGAGTGTTTGCGCCACAACGGACGCATGCTATTCTTGAGTGCGAGCCGTTGAGCGCCATCGACTCCAGCGGCGAGTTTTCTTCAGGAGACCTTATGATTTGTAAACGCAGTAATTCCTTTTTTCTAGTTCCCGCTATGATTCTCACTGCAGGGCTGGCATTTCCGCAAAGCAATGCGTACTTTCAGGACGTGCCTCCCACGGGCTCACCCGACAGTGGTTTCTTCAACACGATTCAACTCGCAGTCCGTGTCGGACTGGCAGTTCCCTCCTCTACAGGCCCTTGTCTGAACGGCAATCTTCCTCCCGGCGCCAATCCTCCCGTCCAGCAGCCGCCATCTTCGGGCGGCTCCCCAGGTGCCACCCAATCGTGCTTGTACTTTGGCCCCGATGCAATCGTCAGCCGCGCCGAGACAGCCTATTGGGTAGTGCGATCGCAGATGGACGAGGCCCAGATCACCAGCTATCTGTGCGCTACCGGCGGAGATCCGTCGGGCATGACTCCGCAATGCAATGGCGGCAGCTCGGCTAGTTCCTTCGCGGATCTTGGCCCGGCTGGAGCGGCGATCGTGAATCCGTTCCTCGGACCTACTCCGTCATTGGGAGTCGCCGGTGTCACCAACGCCCAGTTGATGCGCGACGTCACCGTTATGGTGCGCCGCGGCTACACGCAAGGATGCAGCGGCACTATCGATCCGCAGTTCCGGTTTTGTCCGAATGATCCGGTGACGCGCGCCCAGATGTCGGTATTTATCATCCGCGCGAAGTTCAACAACGTGTTCCCGACCACGCTCTCGGGGATTCCGTTAACCACGCCCTACGGCGATAATTTCAGCGTGCCGTCGACGCCATACTTCACGGACGTGACCCCCACCGATCCGGTGTGGGGACCGTATTTCATTTACATTCAGATGATGCGTGCTTTGGAAATCACCAGCGGCACCAGTGCGACCACCTTCAGTCCAGGCAACAATGTCACCCGAAAAGAGATTGCGACCTTCGCGGTGAGAGCGTTTTTCCTGTAGTCCACTGAGCCCGCGTCTTCGGTAGTCCGCCGACGTATCGCCAGATCGCTTGCTAACGCGCGCGGCTCGTACGGAGCCACGACCGTAAGGGCGTTCTTGCCTGATATGGGGCCGTACCAACGAAACGATGTACTAAGCCACGAGGCCGGCGATGCGTTAGAGCAAGCTGCATTTCAACTTTACGCTCTCCTGCGAAACTGAATATCGATCATCAGTGCACCGCATGACGACCTGGAAACCAATCGCATCATAGAGGCGGCGCGACCGTCGCAAGCGGTCTAAGTTCAAAGGGAGGCGCTGGGGAACCGCTTTCTCCATGCGCACCGGAACGGCACCCGCAAACCCACCGGATTGTCAGAGCCGCGTGCATAGCACATGGAGTCCTTGCTTCCAACCAGCGACATTCGCCCTCCCGCACCAAGGATGGGTCGAAACACAAGGATACTGCCAATATCTAAATTCTTTTGATTAAGATTGATTCGATATCAGCCCTGTCGTGCTTGCCGAGTGAACGCTTCGGGACGGTATCCCGCTACCCAATGACTGTCAAAGGTGGTACTCTCCCCTTAACAAGGTTAGTTAGTTCGCGATTCGGCAGATTACTGAGAGGACTGTATGCGGCTCTTGCTCGCAGCGGTATTGCTTGGTTCGTCTTGTGTCTTGGCGCAGGTTTCGGTGATAGAACCTGCCACGCACGCTGAACTGGTGGACGGGCACACCACCATTTCCGTCGCCCTGAAGAACGGCCTGCCCAAGGCAGTGGATGCGCACATCCGGCTCCGCTGGCTGAGCCCGGATGGCAAGGTCGAGGGCGAGACTTTGCGCGACGTCAGTCTGGTTCCCGGCAGTTCGAGAGTATCCATCACTCATCCACTGTGCGAAGCGTGCGATCCCCTGGTGGAGCGGCTGGAATACCAGATCAATCCAACCCAGAGAAACTACACCGCATTCGCTCCCCTGACGGGTATTCTGAACTTCCCGAACATCGCGGACTACGCGTTCACGTTTGGGGTGTTGACGTCAGGATTTCCGCGGGCGGGCCAGCCGTTTGATGTGCGCGTGCTGACCGTCCATCCGTTGACCGGGCGGCCAATGGCCGGCATCACGGTGAAGGCGGAAAATGCGACGGCGGTCACGGACCAGCAGGGCATGGCAGTCCTGCGGATACAGCGTGAAGCAGATGACGATGGTTCGATCGACATCACCGCGAGGATCGGCGACTTCACCAACACAGGCGAATCGACGCCCCTGCCAAACGTTCCCGACTCGGTGCGCGGCTATACCGACAAGCCGATCTATCAGCCAGGGCAAACGATGCACGTGAGGATTCTGGCAATCGGCGGCAATGGCAAAGTGAAGGCGGACGAGGAGTACGAGATCCGCATCGTCGACGATTCCGACGACCTGGTCTACAGCGCCACTGTGAAGACCTCACGGTTTGGAATAGCGTCGACGGACTGGCAGATTCCCGACAACGCGGACTCCGGGCGGTACACGATTCGTCTCAAGACCGAGGAAACCGATCGCTACTTCCTGCGGTCCGTAAATATCCGTCGGTATGAGCTGCCTTCCTTCCGGGTAACGGCGACGCCTGATCACCCATTCTATTTACCAGGGCAAGACGCGAAGGTCGAAATCCGCGGAGAGTATCTGTTCGGCAAGCCGGTGACGGCGGGCAAGGTGCGGATCGCAACGGCGGACGATGAGAACGTGGCCGAAGGCGCTCTGGACGCCGCGGGCCGCTTCCTCGCCACTGTCGACACTGAGGCCGAGATCAGCGAGTACAGGAAGTTCGAAGACCGCCACTTCATCGTGTTCCTCACCGACGTGTCAACCAATCGGACCGAGCAGCGCAAATTCGACATTCGGATCTCGCGCGAACCCGTACACATTTATGCGGTTCGGATGGAGAACAACGCTGCGGCGCGGCGCTTGTATGTAACGACGTACTCGCCCGATGGCACACCCTTGCGAGCCAATGTCGAGGTGGCGAATGGCGCTGCAGTGCTGGGCAGCGGAAAGACGAATCGATTCGGCCTGACGCGGATCGATCTTCCCGCCAGTGCGAATGAGGACGGCGAAGCCTTGGAGATTCGCGTGGTGACTGCGGACGGTCTGCATGGGCTGATGAAACTCCAGTTTGAAAAGCAGCAGGCCGCCACGTGGCTGCGGACGGATCACAGTCTGTATCGCATGGGTCAATCGGTAAAGTGCACGGTCGATTCGCTGCAGCGGGACCGGCAAGCTCTGCTGATCGCTTCCGACGAAAGAGACGAGGTGGTTTATACGAAGGCGCTGCGGCTCCAGGACGGGCATGCCGAGTGGGCCATTCCATACAACCCACGTTTCGGCAGGGTGTTGAAGATTGGTGTCGCTTCTGGAGCTGAGAGCGACGTCGCATCGCGCACCGTGTATTTTCCGGGCCCGGGAGATCTGGTGGTAAAGGCGGTACCCGAGAAGGCGACATATCGCCCTGGCGACACGGCCAGCATTCAGTTTCAGGCGTCGACGGAAGCTGCCCTGGGCATCGCCGTGGTGGACCAGAGCGTGTTGGAGCGAGCCGCCACGGACAGCACGTTTGGGCATCGCGGCTGGTTCGAGAGCGGCGAAGCGCAGGAGGCGAACCTTGGAGGCATTACCGAGCGCGATCTGTTGAACATCTCCCCAGACAGGTTCGACGACGAGACTCAACTTGTGGCGGAGGTGCTATCGCCGGACCTCGCCCCGTTCTTCAACCACGCGGATGACTCGCTGGAGGAAAGCCGCCGCACCTTCGCCGCGGCCGGCGCCAAAGCCCTCGCGCCGGTTGTCGAAGCGCTCGATCGACATTATCTCCGTACACTCGAATACCCGCGCGATGAGGCGTCGTTCCAACGGATCGCAGGCGGCCCACTCGCGAGCGTCCGGGACCCGTGGCTGCAGCCGTTCGTAACGCGGTTCTCGATTGAAGGAGCCAATGCGGTCGTGAACATCTCGAGCGCAGGTCCGGACAAGAGGCTGGGGACGGCGGACGACTACACGGCGCTCACGGTCACGCGGAAGTGGTTTGCAGAGTATGAGTCGTTGGCGCGTGAGGCATTGCGGCCGTGTGTCGACTATCCAGCAACCCCCGAGGAGTTTGTAAGCCTGCTGGAGGCGGCCGGAATTCGCTTCGATGCGTTGCGGGACCCTTGGGGAACGGCAATGCATGTGGTGATTGCGCATGCGGAGCGAACGCGGCAGGTCAGAATCATCAGCGCCGGCCCGGACCGCGTGTTTGATACAGCGGACGACTTCATCGTGGCGGAGTTCATCGGACCTTATTTCTCGGCCTTGGAGACGCGAATCCGCGCGATCTTAAACGCCGCGCCCGAGTTTCCGAGCACTCCCGAGGGCTTTCGCGCCCTGCTTTCCAACGCCGGAATCGATCTGGACTCGCTTCGCGACCCACGGGGGCACGCCTACTACCTCGCTTTGCGTGATGACGAGTCGTTCACCGACCAGGTGCAATTCTACACTTATGCCGAATACAACGGTGCTCCCGAAGACCGGAGGCAAATCACCCCTGTCAAGCAGACGAAGCGGGTGGCCGAGATTCGCAGTGTGGGAGAGGACGGGCTCCGGGACACCTATGACGACTTCGCGGTCGCGACCTTCCAGCGAGTGGTGCAGGCGCCACAACCACCGGCGGAATCGAAGATCGCGGAACACGCGGCGCTGCCGGCGGCGACCCTCGACGGCACGGGGACAATCGCGGGAAACGTGATGGACCAGGCAGGTGGCGTGATCCCGCGAGCCGAGGTGAAGCTCAACGATACTTATGTGACCCGGACTGACGATAAGGGCGAGTTCGTCTTCCGGGGCCTCCCCGCTGGTCAGTACCGGCTGATGTGCCAGTCAGCCGGGTTCCTCGTGAGCATGATGGAGCATATACCGGTGCTTGCCAGCCGGGTCAGCCGCGTCAATATCGTGCTCCGGGTCGGCTCGGTGGAGGAGGCGGTGATGGTAGAGGCAGCGGTTGCCACGGTGAGTACATCTTCCGCCAGTGTGGCCGCCGAGGTCTCTGTTGCGCTCTCCACTCCGCGAGTCCGTGAATACTTTCCGGAAACGCTCTACTGGCAACCGGAACTGGTTACCGACAGCACCGGGCGCGCCTCCATTCGCGTGAAACTGGCGGACTCCGTGACCACCTGGCATCTGGCTGTGATCGGCTCCACTCTGGATGGCCGCATTGCTGAAGGCTCCGCGGACATCCGCGCCTTTCAGCCGTTCCTGGTCGACCTGGATGTGCCGTCGGTATTGACGGCCAGCGACGAAATCTCCCTGCCCGTGCCGGTACGCAATTACCTGGAACGGGCGCAGAAGGTTTCGGTGACCGCGAAGGTGCCGGCTGAACTGCGGCTGCTCGAAGCGGTTCGCCAACCAGGTGTAGTGGCGGGCTCGTCATCTGGAAACGCACTGATGACGCTCCGCGCGGTGGCTGCGGCCAGTAGCGCGCGGGTACGCGTTACCGCCGTGGGCGGATCGGCGTCGGATGCGATCGAGAAGCCGGTGGCCATTCATCCGGACGGGGAGCGCAGAGTGCTGTCGGTCAGTTCCGTCGTGGACAACGGGCACGGGCTTCCGCTGACGATTGCCCCCAACGCCATCTCCGGCAGCATCCGGGGCGCGGTGAAGATCTACCCGTCTCTGCTGGCGCGGATTTTGGAGTCGATCGAAGTAGTCCTCGAAAAGCCGCACGGTTGCGGAGAACAGACGATTTCGTCTACTTATCCAAGTCTGCTGCTCTTGAGAGCCCTCACTGAGTCCGGTCTGGTGGACGAGCCGCTGAACATCCGCGCCACGAAGTACCTGGTTGCGGGCTATCATCGATTGCTGCGATATCAGGATTCCAGTGGAGGGTTCACGTACTGGGGCCACGGCGATACGGATGAAGCGTTGACCGCATACGCCTTGATTTTCCTGGATGACGCGAAGGCGTTCATCGATGTCGACGAGGATCGGGTGAGCAGTGCTCTCCATTGGCTCGCCAAGCAGGAGGGGGCAGAAACGTCTGCGAACGCGCTGAGAATGCGGGCACTCGCGCACGCACGGCCTGAAGATCCGACGGAACTCGACCGTGAGTTAGGCGCAATGGCGCGGAAGGCGGCTGAGTACGAGGATCCTTATGCCATGGCCGCATACGCGCTGGCTGTGCTGGAAGCGAACAAGCCGGAGTTGGCCGGTCCCGTGATGGAGCATCTCACCCGATTGGCACAGGACGAACGAGGCGCCGCGTACTGGGCTCTGCGGGCGAACACTCCGTTTCACGGCTGGGGCCGATCAGGTCAGGTGGAAACGACGTCGCTCGTCGTTTCCGCGCTGGCCCGGTGGCGCAAGGCCGGTCACGGTGACCCGGCGCTGAACGCCCTTATCGATCGGGGTGCGCTGTTTCTCTTGCGGAACACGGACGCCGGCGGCGGATGGGCCACGTCGCAGGCGACGGTGCAGGTGCTGATGGCACTGCTCGACACCTGGACTCATGACGACGTCGTCAAGACTGCGCAGATCGAAGTGCGAGTGAACGGTGTGAGCGGTGGAACAGTGCAGTTGCCCTCCGGCCGTGCCGTTCGCGCACCACTGTTGCTGGACGTCTCCCCACTGCTGCGGACCGGAGCCAACGAAATCCTGCTGACCGGCTTCGGGCGTGCCCTGCAGGTGCAGTTCTCGGCCGCATGGTATGAGACGTGGGGCCCGAAACGCCCGGCAAAAGATCTGGATATGCAGGTAAACTACACGGCGCTCACCGCTGCCGTGAACGATCCGGTGGGTTGCGATGTGGTGATCTCGCGGCCCTCGTTCCGCGGCTATGGCATGATGATCGCCGAGGTAGGATTGCCTCCCGGCGCGGAGGTAGACCGTGGCGTACTCGAGAATCTCATCAGCGACGGAAAGAGCGGGGTAGACTCCTACGAGGTCAGCCCCGACCACGTGACGTTCTACGTGTGGCCGCGCGCCGCGGATGTGAAGTTTCAATTCATTTTCCGTCCGCGATATGCCATGAAGGCGCGCGCTTCCCAATCGGTTCTCTACGACTACTACAATCCGGACGAGCGTGTAGTGCTCGAGCCTGGCAGATTCATCGCGGCGCAGTGAAGTGTGCGAAGGTCATCTTCGTGCCCGCTGGACGACGAATGGCAGCAGCGCGCGGTTGAACTGGGCGGAGTCTTCGATTTGTGGGATGTGCCCCAAGCCCGTGAGTACGGTCAAAGAGCTTTTGGGAATGGTTCGCTGCAGCGTTTCTCCCTGCCAGAGAGGGGTGATGGTGTCTTTGTCACCCCAAATCAGCAAAGTCGGCATTGTCAGTTTGGAAAGATTGGCGAGCCTGCTGGAGATTGAGGTGTCTTCATCGACGGATAAGACCTTTAACCAATCCCCCAGGCGGTTAGTTGAGTCCTTCACTGAAAATGGCTTCTGGTAAATGGATAACAGAGACGGCGTCAAGACGGCTGGATCAGCCACAAACGTGCTCAGGAGTCTCTTGGTCATTAGCGGATTGGTGGCCGTGGCAGACAGGACTGCATTGCGCAAGGGATGAAGCGAGTAAAACGCCCGCGTGAAAAATGTCGGGTGGTTCTGGTCGAACTCGCGACTGTCGCCGAAGCCTAGGGCGGCGTCGACCAAAACCAGGCCTTTGATCCGTTCCGGCGCCAGGAGAGCCGCCTCGACCGTGGGGCGGGCGCCTACGGAATGGCCCACGAGGACTGCCTCTTGGAGATGTAAGGCATCCAAGACTGCGATGATTCTTCGGGCTTGCGCCTGCCTGGAAAACGTCCCGTCGGTTATTTTCTCGGAAAAACCAAATGGCGGCATGTCTAGTGCGACCGCATGAATGCCCTGGGCGGATATAGCAGAAGTGGTCTGCTTCCAGGTTTCACTCCAGGCGCCAAATCCATGGATCAGGACGATGGGTAGTCCTGTCTTCGGACCGACTTCCGCTATGTAGATCTTCTTATCTCCAGCGGGAACAAAGCGGCCGGAAGCAGGAGCGGCTTGCTCCGCGGTCTGTCTCTCACGGGCGAAAGTTAGAATCCGGAAGACGGCCAATGTCGCGAGCACCAAGGTGAGGATCGTAAGCAAAGCACGCCAAAACCACCTGGAAACAACCCGGACGCCCATGAAGTTAGATTCGCTCGGCACTCGCGCAATTGTACCAGGGTAGTAGCTTAATGCCTTTCGCGGCTTTGGTTGCGACCAAGGCCGATCGGTCGCGAAGTTCACTGGTCGCCTGATCGTCAGCCACCAGCATGCCAACCGCCGCGTCCGCCGTCCGCGCCCACTGGCATCGGAGCACACCGGGCGCTCGGAGAATTAAGAGGCTTCCACGGTTGCGAGACGACAGGACGCGAAGGGCGCGTGCGGTATCTGCGGCGCTAAGATCGTGTGGCCTCAGCCCGTGCCCATGTCGGAAATCTTAACTTCGCTCGGATGACTCTCACTTCTTGAAGAACGGCCCCTTCTTGTACTGAAAGGCCTTCCAATCCTCGCTTGCCACGCCATTCAGGTCCCAGGAAACCACCCCTTTGCGCAAGGTCAGCTCGCAGAGGATGCGCCGGGTTCCCACCATCCTGGCGCCAGCCGAATCGAGCAGACCATATCGGCCCGTCTCCAGCCTGAACACGGCCACATCCGCCTCCGCTCCGACATCCAAATTGCCCAACCCCGGCCGTTTGATTTCTTTCGCCGGAGCCCAGGTGGCCATCCGGATCACGTCGGCAAACGATGAGCCGAGGCCCATGAGGTCTGCCATTACGTTATCGATGTTCTTCATGCCTCCATTCATGCTATTCGTGTGCAGGTCGGTGGAGATCGAATCGGGGTAGAAGCCGGCCTGGTACGCCGGAAGCGCGACGTACCAATAAAAGCTGGCCTGTCCGAAACCGATATCGAAAATAATGCCGCGCTTCCGCCCCTCCACCATCGCCGGATTCAATTTGCCGCTTTCCAGCACCTCCTCCCTATGACCTGAAAAGCAGTGCGTGAAGATGTCCCCCGGGCGCAGTTTGTCCATAAACAGGGTCTCGATGTTGCGGTCGCTGGTGATCTGCCCGAAGTCCACCATCACCGGTAGTCCGGCGAGGTTGCCGGCCTTGACCGCATTCTCGATAGACGGCCAACCGGGCCCCGCATAGTGGGCCGATTTGAATCCCACGATGATCCCCGGATTCTCCTTGGCGCACCTGGCCGCCGCCTCGGCATCCATCTCCGCAGCCTCATTCTCGTGGCCGGTACCCATGCCGGCACCCACGATGTTCAGGAACGCGAGTACACGCGTCTTGGCTTTCTTGATGACGCGGTCGCGGAATTCCGGGAACTCCTTCCAGCCCGAGCTGCCGGCATCCACCATCGTGGTCACTCCGCTGCGAAACGAGAACGCGTCCGGCTGCACGGCCTCCTCATTCATGGTGATCGGCGGATCATTGCGTTTGAACACGTGCACGTGCATATCGATCAGGCCGGGAGTCACGTACAATCCGGAGACGTCTACCACCTTCCTGGCTTCCGCGGAATCGATCTGGACCGCCACGCGCGCGATACGGCCGTCCAGGATGGCTACGTCACGCACGGCGTCAATGTTGCTTTTGGCGTCGATCACGTGGCCGCCCTTGAGGAGCAAATCGTATCGCGCCTGCTGTGCCGCAGCGGCCGGCACCAGGAGGAAGGACACCAACACAATGGAGCGCATAGTGAGATCAGTATATCCACGGCGCTGTCGTTGGGCTGGATGAGCGTAGACGGACCGGTTGCAGGCGCTATGCAGGCGCTCAGGTGACGATAGTGGCAGTTTACGCCAATGCTCTTGCAGCTTTACTCACGGCCTCCGGGTCCACTTGAATAAGCGCGCCAAAACGTCCGTCGCCGGCGCAGAGGGCCTGTACCGCGTAGACGTTGATCTCCTTCGCCGCTAGTTTCGCCAGAGCCTCGGCGACGACTCCTGGATGGTCTTCACCGGTAATATGGAACGCCGTCTGCTTTTTTCCCAGTTCGATCTTGAGTTGTTTCGCAGCTTTCTTGAAGAGCGCAGTGTCTTCTGGAACCAGGTCGATCCTCGACTTGGTCTTGGTAACCGGGTAACCCCAAATGCCAACAAAATTCACGCCGGCTTCTTTGAAGGCATTGAGCAACTGCGCCCCTTTACCCGGCTTGTTGGGAACCGCCACTGAGTAAACTTCGAGTTTTAACATTTTCAGATCCTTTTCATCAATAGTGCTCCTCCCAGTGTATATTGCAACGATGAAAATGTCGCCTGCGATGTTCCACTGTCCCCTGTAGCCGCGTCTGATACCATGTACAAACCATGAAGCTGTTTCGCGTTTGGATAGCCTGCGCGCTGTTGCTGTCCGCGGCGCAGCAATCGGCATCCCAAACCATCCCCGAAGTCGCGCAACTGCTGGCGGAAGTGATCCGGATCGACACCAGCAACCCTCCCGGGAATGAAGGCAAACTGGCCGAGTTCCTGCAAGCGAAGCTGGTTCCTCTGGGCCTTGAAGTCGACATCATCCCCACGCCACAGCCCGGCAAGGCGCACCTGGTGGCGCGACTGCGCGGCGATGGCAGCAAGCGCCCGGTGCTGATCGCGAGCCATGAGGACGTGGTCGGAGTGGAGCGCGAGAGATGGACCGTAGACCCATTTGCAGGAGTCATCAAAGATGGCTATGTCTACGGCCGCGGCGCGATCGATTTTAAGGGCGGATTGGCGGTTTTTGCCCAGGCTGTGATCGACATCGCGAAGCAGAAGCGGCCGCTGGCGCGCGATATCATCTTTGTCGCCGAAGCCGATGAGGAAGGCGGTTTGTACGGCACCCGTTATCTTGCAGAGAAGGCCTGGGACAAAATCGATTGTGAATTCGCCTTGAATGAAGGCGGCTGGATCATCCAGGATGCAGCGGGAAAGGTACAGTACGTCAGTATCTCCACCGCGGACAAATCGAGCGTCTCGCTTCTACTGACGGCGCGCGGCACTTCGACGCATTCCTCCATGCCGCGCCCTGATAATGCCATTTTCATGCTGGCACGCGCATTGTCGAAGCTCTCGGATTACGAGACCAAGCCCAAGCTCACAGAAACGACGCGCCAGTTTTTTCTGACGCTATCGGAAACCAGTAGCGAGCCGCTCAAGACCCATTTCCGCAACCTGGCGACCAGCAGCGATCCCACACTGATCGCCGCCGCCGATCGTGCGATCAGCGAGAATCCGTTGCTGCACGCAATCATGCGCAATACCATCGCACCGGTGCTACTGAATTCGGGATTACGCGGCAACATCATCCCGGGGTCGGCCGAAGCCACGATCAATTTCCGTACGATTCCCGGAACCACCGCCGAGGAGTTGATTGCCGAGGTCAAGAGCGTCATCCAGGATCCACGCGTGGAGGTGACGCTGGCATCCTCTTCGTCGATGCGCATCACCCTCACGCCGGAGCAGGAAAGGGCGATGCAGGCACAGCGCCAGATGGCGCGAGGCACGGAGTCTCCGAAATCTGGAGCGCTTTACGATGCGCTGGTCAGACATGCAAAGCTGACATATCCCGAGGCGAGGATTACACCGTACCTGTTCCAGGCAGGAACCGACGCATATGCGTGGCGGGCCAGAGGCGTTCCGGTCTACGGCATCTACCCATATCCAATCAGCGCGCAGGATCTGGAACGTATGCATGGCAATGATGAACGGGTACCAATCGCGTCGCTCGAAAGCGGCCTCCGGATGATCACCAATACCTTGTTGGAAGTGGCCGGGAAGTAAACTGTCTCCCCTAGCTTAGCTACTGAGTACACCGTCTCAGAAATACCGTGTCGTATTTTTGGCAAGAACACTCCCTCACGGTCGTGGCTCGTAGCTACCCAATACGTTCGCGGATACGTGTGCTTGCGAGCCGCGCGCGTCAGCAAGCGATCTCCGCATTTTCACAGCTTCTCACGGTCGCTGCTCGTGACCTACCCCAATACGTTCGCGGATACGTGTGCTTGCGAGCCGCGCGCGTCAGCAAGCGGTGTCCGATTTTCACAGCTTCTCACCTCACGGTCGCTGCTCGTAGCTACCCCAATGCTTTCGCGGATACGTGTGCTTGCGAGCCGCGCGCGTCAGCAAGCGATGTCCCAATCGCTCCGAAAGAATCACTCCCTTACGGTCGTGGCTCGTTGCCTATGCTCGGGGCGATGGATGCGCTTGCGAGCCGCGCGCGTCAGCAAGCGATTTAGCGATACCCCGACGGACTTCTGAAACCAGGTACTAAGCTTTCCCGGCGTTGACTTGAGCCGGCTGGCTTACAAGCGACTGCTATAATACGACTCAATACCTTAAGTGGAGATTCCCTTCTCCAAATGCGGACAGGAGTCCGTCGATGAAAGCATTTGGGCCCTTCCGGCTGGACACGCTTAACCATTGCTTGTGGCATGCGGACGTGCGGGCACCCCTGACCCCCAAGGCCTTCGACGTGCTGCGTTACCTTGTCGAACACACCGGCCGCGTGGTCACTCCCGAAGAACTTCTGGAAGCGCTTTGGCCGCAAACATACGTAAATCCAGAAGGCATCCGCAAGTACATCTTGGAAATCCGCAAGGTCTTGGGAGATCGGCCGGGCCAACTGGCATTTATCGAAACCTTACCCAAGCGCGGTTATCAGTTCATAGCTCCAGTGACGGACGACCGCCCAGCCTCCCGTCTGGCGCTCGCAACCCAACCCGCCGGCAACATGGTAGGGCGTCAGGAGGGACTCGCGCGGCTGGACGGCTATTTACGAAAGGCGTTGGATGGCCAGCGGCAGGTGGTTTTCGTAACGGGCGAAGCAGGCATAGGCAAGACGACGCTGGTGGATGCATTTCAGAAACAGGCAGATGGATGTCCGAATCTCCGGATTGCGCGAGGTCAGTGTATCGAGGGTTTCGGAGGAATAGAAGCCTATTATCCAATGCTCGAGGCTCTTGGCTCCCTGCTGCAAAACGCCGAGGACAAGTCTCTCATCCAGACGCTCGGCCAGCGAGCTCCCACCTGGCTGATTCAATTTCCAGCCTTGGTCAAGCCCGAACAAAGAGAGTCGCTCCAGCGAGAGATTCTAGGAACCACCCGAGAGCGCATGGTTCGAGAAATTTGTGAGTTACTCGAAGTGATTACGGCGCAAACGCCGTTGGTTGTGATCTTGGAAGATCTGCATTGGGTCGATCATTCTACGTTGAATCTGATCTCTGCGCTTGCCCGCCGCAGGGAGCCGGCGCAGTTGCTCCTGCTTGGCACATACCGCCCAGTAGATGTTGCTCTATCCCAAAGTCCGTTGAAGGGCCTCAAGCAGGATTTACTCCTGCGCCATCTGTGTAATGAAATTGCAATCGAGCGCCTCGAAGAGTCCGATGTGGCCGATTACCTGGCGAAGACCTTTGCGGCGGAGAGCCTTCCCCCAGGTCTGGCGAATCTGATTCATCAGAATTCGGGCGGGAACCCTCTTTTCATGACCGCGATTGTGCAGGACATGGTCAGCCGGGGGTTGATTGCAGAGGAGCACGGAGGATTGATTCTGACCGCGCCATTGCACGAGGTCTACCTCGGCATCCCGGAAACGCTGCAACAGATGTTGGAGATTCAAATGGAGCAGCTCGGTACGGACGAGCGGCGTATCCTGCAGGGCGGCAGTGTCGCGGGAGAACGTTTTTCGGTCTGGGCTGCTGCAGCCATGCTGGACCTTTCTCCGGCTGCCGTCGAAGAGTGCTGCGACAGACTCGCGAACCGGCACCAGTTCATTCGGCCGGTCGGGATTCACAACGCGCCGAACAGTTCCCCTTCCGCGCATTATGAATTCGCGCACTCCCTTTACCGCCAGGCCCTCTATCGCAGTCTCTCGGGCCTTCATCGATCCAAGCTCCATTTGAGCCTGGGCGAGAAACTGATGCCGATCTGCATGGCCGGAAAACCGGAGCTGGCCTCAGAACTGGCACTGCACTTTGAAGAAGGCCGCGACTACGAACGAGCTACACGGTGTTTGATGCTTGCGGCACAAAATGCAGCTACGCGATTTTCCTACCGCGATTCCATTCAGGTTCTGCGACAGGCGCTGGAATTGATCTCCGGCCGAGGCCCCGCCACCATTGAGCTGGAGATTCAGGTTTATCAGCGAATCGGCGACGCGCAATTCGCTCTCGGTGAAATGTCTGCTTCCCTCGTATCCTACGAGGCTGCGGCGGGCCTCGCGGCCCAGGCAGGCCTTCGAGAAGAACAGGTCACAATCCTGACACACATGGCTCTTCCGGCATGGTTCCTCGGTGAGGAGCCGGGCTGCAGCGTCTGCGAACGGGCGCTCCAAGCGAGTCGAAGCCTTTCCGATCCCCTGCTCCTGGCGCGGACAGATCTGGCGGTAGCTTGTTTCCGACTGCTGTACGACTCCTGGAGTGCGGAGGATCTGGAAGTCTGTGCGCGTGCGAAGAGAACTATTCGTTCTCTGGCCGGTCCCGCCTCTCCCTTGCATGCCTACAACATCTACGTTCAAGTGCTTCAAGGGGAGCATGCGGAGGCTCTGAAAGAGGCAGATTTCGCGATCGACAACGCGACGGGTCCGACCGCCTATACCGCTGCCCTTGGCGGGAAAGGCCTCTTTCTATTGTCTTCGGGCAGGTATGGAGAGATGTTTCGAATCATTCGCAGAGAAAGGGAATTGGCCAGGAAAAACGAGTCCGAGGCGTGGATGTGGGTCCTTGGCGAGGCGTGGGTGCGCCTCCGTTGCTCCGATTTCGAGGGGGTCCGCCGCGTGAGCGAGATTACCATGCCCAACGACGTGGAATCGCATGCGATTTGGACCCGGACCGCGGCCCGGGTTGCCGCTGGTTATGCCGAGATCGTTCAGGGGAACCACGAAAAGGCTTGGGACTGGTTTGCTCAAGTCCGCGATTACGGGATCACACCCAAATTCTTTCTTCACTGGCACTGGCGAATGCACGCCGAAATGGGAGCGACTGAGGCACGCTTGAGCGCAGGCGATCTTCCGAACGCTCGACGCGAGGCGGATGGTTTCCTGAAATCCGCACTCTCGGTTGCCGATCCCAACCTGCGGGCGTTCGCCTGGGAAATCAATTCGCGAGTGGCCAGGGCGGAGAGAAACGGGCGTGCCGCGCGGGAGCATATCGAGAATGCCCTTGCAGTTCTGGAGAAATATGAGGTTCCCGTTGCGGGCTGGCAGGTCCACCGCACCGCCGGAGATTTGTGCGAGGACGAAGGGAATCGGGCAAGGGCCGAAGAACATCGCGCCCGCGCCAAGGAACTGATCATGAAAATCGCCAGTTCTTTTGAGCCCGACGAACCTCTACGGGAAACCTTCCTGACGGCCCCTCCTATCCGCAGCCTCTTTTGGGAAACGGCATCTGCATAGCCGTGGCGCTCTTGTAGCGCCGAGACGGGCACTACCAAAACGCATTGCAGTTTACCCGCGGGACGACTCGGCCCACCTCCCGGCACCGTGACCGGACAGCGGCGTGCCGTGAAAAGACCGGCCCACTGGCGACTCGCAGGGCTCGGCCACGGCCGCGAAGAACCGGATAAAGCTCGGTGGAAAATCTACGGCATGATGCGCGTCGCCCACACCCTACCGGACACTGCGCAGAAGCGTCTTATTGGAACCTAAAATCCAGACGTCGGGTCCATTCGTGAAAATGGAGTACAGGATGTCCTCCGTTCCGCTGTTCTGGTGTTCCCAACTCTTGCCTCGGTTCACGCTGTGCAGAATCACTCCGTCCCAACCGCCGATCCAAAGTTCGGCGCCGGTCCCGGCGATCGAGACTAATCCCTGGTCTGTTCCGCTGACCTGTGGCTCCCAATGCCTTCCCCCATCGGCGGTATGTAGAATCGTGCCCTTGTCCCCGATTGCCCAGAGTTCCCGTCCCATTCCGAAGATAGACTCCAGGGTCTGAGACGTTCCGCTCTGCTGCTTTTCCCAGGTCTTCCCTCCGTCGGTCGTGTGGACAATTCTGCCGCCACCGCCGACAGCCCACAGCTCCCTTCCCTCTCCAAATATGCTTGACAAATCGTCGCCGCGGCTCGCACGCTGGTCCCACGTCTTTCCTCCGTCGCCAGAATGCACAATCATGCCGCCGGCACCTACCGCCCAAAGCTCTTCACCAGCTTCGTAAATACTGTTCAGGTCTACAGCAGTTGTGCTGAACTGGAATTCCCACGTCTTGCCGCCATCTACTGAATGCACAATCGATCCGTTACTTCCCGCTGCCCACAGCTTCCCGCCATGCCCGCGGATGCAATTCAGCATGGCCGACTGGCCCAGGTTCTCGGTCTCCCAGTGCTTTCCGCCGTCCGTGGAATGGACCAACGCGCCGTCCCCGCCAATCCAGAGGTCACTTCCCTCGCCGAACATGGAATGTCGGGTAGCAAAGTCGACGCCGCTCATCTGAGCGTCCCACCTCGCGCCGCCATCCAGGCTGTGCAGCATCGTGCCTCCATCCCCCACCGCCCAGAGTTCCCTGCCTCGCGCGGTGATCGAGTTCAGTCGATGCTCCGTTCCGCTTCCCAGTGTTTCCCAATGTTTCCCGCCGTCAGAGGAATGGAGTATCAGTCCGTTGTCACCGGCCACCCAAAGCTCTCTGCCGGATCCGGCAATGGAGAACAAGCCGGCGTCCGTGCCGCTATTCTGTTTGTCCCAGCTCTTGCCGCCGTCCGGGCTATGCAGGATGACTCCTGACCCACCGACGGACCACAATTCGCGGCCATTTCGATAAATGGAGTAAAGGGTGTCGCCGGGCGTGTCGCGCTTTTCCCAATGCTTTCCGCCGTCCACGCTGTGGATGATCGCAGCTCCTACCGCCCAGAGCTCCTGCCCTGAACCGACAATCGATTTGTACCCCATGTCCATTTCCGTCGACTCCCATTTCCTCCCTCTGGAGGCGGTATGCGCGATAGCAGTGAATCCGGCGGCCCACACTTCGCTGCCATTACCCCAAAGCGCATCCAATTCGTAAGCCGTCCCAGTGGGCTGACGGTCCCAACGCCTCCCTCCGTCGGCGCTGTACAGGACTTGGCCGCTGTACCCGGTGACCCAAAGCTCCTTGCCGATACCATACACGGACAGCAATTGATCCGTGGTTCCGCTCCCTTCGGGCTCCCAGTCTTTGCCGCCGTTGGCGGAATGCAGAATCACTCCGCCGTCTCCAACTGCCCAGAGCTGGTTACGATCGGCAGCCCAGATGCCATGCAGGTCTGCGATGGTGTTCCACCAGCGGACCGCTGGCTGGGCATCCAATCTGTGAACAGCAAGCACCAGAATCACAAACACCAATCCAGCGCGACCGAGATGGAGTCGAGACATCAATGCTTCATTCCTCCATTGGGTTCCAAACCAGGAGCGAGCCAAATGGACAACAGTACTTATGATCAGGCAAAAAGGTCCGTGGAGGCGCTTCCTCCCACGCACAAGTTGCTTCCGTTGCCGAGCTCGTCGACCGGCTAAGGCCAGATCGAGTGCCAGCCATGCCGCAGTTCGCTAGAACAGTCAGCTGTTTCAAAGAATGGATCTACGACTGGCAGAAAGTTGGGTACGCTCTTCGCAGCGGATCCAGGGCGACAGAGCGAAGTTCTCTGGCGGCAAGGAAGCCCCGGCCCTCTGGAAGGGATAGACCTTCTCCTCACGCAGAAGTTCGCTCGCCTGGGCGAGGTATGTCGCATGTCATCCTCGCCTGCGAGAGAACGCTATCAGCGCCGAACAGTCGCATGGCCGCGAAGGTAAATCCGCCTTCCGTTAAAAAAATTCTCTGCCGCCTGGCAAAAATCCGCCTCGCCCCTCCCTTTCTCAAATGAGGGGAGTTCTGGTGACGCCCAATGCAGCCGCTTCGGGCGACGACCGGAACCTCCACCGCGGCGGCATGTCCCAAAACGAAATCCCCGCCGCCTGAATGCACTCGACAGGAGAACTATGCCTATGCGAACCACGTTCTTGACGCTCATCTTGCTACTTCAACTGGCAGTCCCGGGGCGAACGCAACCGACCAACAACTTCGGCACCATCATGGAATGGACCAACGGCCTGCTACCCCACTATACGTGTGGCGCTCCCGGCGAGCCGTCGTGCATTACCGGTTGTGCCGACGCGCCCGGCAATCAGATCCGGATCGACCCGTTCACTGCCCAGGCAAACTGCAATCTTCCGGACCCTGTCTGCACCATCGCCTTCGGCAATGCTCTGGTTCGCAACCCGCACGACATCACATTTCTGGTGATGACCGATGTCCACCTGCGCAATGGAACGTCCAGCCAGATTACCGACGTGCAGCACGCCCTGCACACCCTTAACATGCGCCAGATCGGCCATAACGGATGGCACTGGACCCAATCCAACGCCGGCTTTCCGGACGATCCGATCGCGCCGCCGGTGGGTCTCGTGTCGACCGGCGACGAGACGAACGACGGACAGGCAACCTCGCTGGGCGCTTTCCGCCTGCTCTATGAGTTCGGATTCTCCACCGACGCGGTGCAAATTCCATTCTTCCCCGGCTACGGCAATCACGACATCCAGAATGACTGCATCTTCGGCAGTTGCGGCTATCGCATGCTCGACTACTCGCAGAAAGCCGCGGCCTGCGCGCCCAACATCGATCCCCAAAGCCACAACTACTCGTGGGATTGGGGAAAGTATCACATGGTCCAGTTGAACGTCTGGGCCGGAGACACTTTGGCCGGCGTAAATAACAGCTACAGCCCGGCGGTCACTGATACGCACGGATCCGGGCTCCCCTGGCTGATTGCCGACCTCGCCACCCACGTGGGCAACTCCGGACGCCCGGTCATCATTTTCCAGCACTACGGTTGGGACGCATTTTCGCAAAACGGACAGTGGTGGAGCGACGCCGACCGGCAGAGCTTTCTCAATGTGATCAAAGACTACAACGTGCCGATGATCCTTTCCGGGCACGACCACTACCTCGGCTCGTACAAAGTCCAGGTGACGGACAGCCACGGAAATCTGAAGACCATCGACGATACGGTGGGCGGGACAGGCGGCTCAGGCGGACAGGGCAACTTCTTCGTCGTGCGGTTGACCGACCAGTTCGTCGACATTCTGCCGGTAGAGTGGCTTGATCCGCTGGTTCACTTCGGCAGTGTGTCGCCCTTTGTCGTGGGCGTTGGCAACGGCGGACGCCCCCCGTTCTTTAACGATGTGCAAGGGTGCCGTCGATGGGTGGGAGGTCAGTTGGGGTCGGCGCCTCTGGATGTGGCTTCCAGCGGGCAGCAATCTTTCACCATCACCAACAATACGAAGGGTGTATTGCAGGGGCCGTTTGCTCTGCGGTTCAATTCGCTGACCTATGGCAGCAATCCGGCACTGCCGGGCCAAATCCAATTCACCGAGAGCTGCTCGGCGGGGCCGCTCTATGTGGTTGGAACAAAATCCTCGCTCGCCCCCGGAGAGTCGGACACCATCAGGCTGAGCACCTACGAGCCAACCGTCTCCGGAGTGGTCACGTTGAGCGGCGATTACCTGCAAGCCACGCCAAATGCAGTTTCGTTCTCGTACCCCTACTCCGACTCGCAGACGCTCAATATCGCCAGCGCTTTCGGAGCCAAGGTTCCGATCTCGATTGCGGCGGATCAGCCCTGGATCAACGCGGGCCTGGATCTGTCAACTACTCCTGCGTCGATGAAGGTCGCCATCAACTTCTCGAAGCTCAATGCCAGCCAGTCGGGGACGATTACCATCAGCTCGAGCAACAGCGCCTACCCCTCGATCCCAGTCACGGTGACGCTCGCTGGAATCCCCGTGACGTTTACGAGCACGGCGCCGAAAGCAGTAGTCGCCATTGACGGAACCAACTACAATTTGCCGGTCACGCTGAATCTGCCTTACAACTCCGGGCACAAGGCGACCGCTCAGACCTTGGTCGGCAGCGGTGTGCAGGAGCGATTTCTGGGCTGGCCGGGGAACGTTCCCAACTTCGACTTTACGGTCACCGCGCCGGTTACCTATCCAGTCAACTTCCAGCAGTACGTGCAGATCACGTCCGGGAGCAACCCGGCGGCGGCCGGCTCGATGACCATCATACCGTCGAGTGCGGATGGGTACTACGCTACCGGGACTGCCCTTCACCTGACCGCGACGGCGAACACCGGGTACAGCTTCAATCGCTTCCACAACCAGCCGCTCGGGCAGAATCCGCTGGATTTCACGCCCGCGGATGTGCCCGTGGATCTTACCGCTGAGTTCAATCCAGCCGGCACATACACTGTGTCGACGAGCCTCGGTGCGAACGGCTCTGAAACCATTGACGGCGCCGTCACTCAAGGCCCCGCCGTGGTTCAGTGGCCGATCAATTCCACCCACAACGTTTCCGTTCCGGCCACGCTAACGCCTACGTCGGGAGTGCGCTACGTTTTCACGCAATGGTCCGACGGCGTTACCACGGCGTCGCGCTCGATTGCCGCGAGTTCCGTGACACTTTACACCGCGCAGTACCAGCAGCAGTTCCAGGTGAGCCTGCAATCCAGCCCGTCCACAGGCGGCACGACCACAGGTGGCGGATGGTTCAATGCCGGCGCTTCCGCGACGCTCACCGCCACCGCTGCTAACGGTTTCACGTTCACCGGCTTCTCCGGCGACGTATACAGCACGCAGACTCCCTACACCTTCCCGGTCAACCAGCCGGCGAATGTGGCGGGGAACTTTGCGCCGTCCGCTCTGCCGGTGTTGACCGCCAGTGCCGGCGCACATACAAATAACAGCCCGACTGACACGTTGCTCACGGTCGTTCTCTCAAACACGGGGCAGGGCGCCGCCGTGAACGCGAATATCGACTCGATTACGGCCGTGGTGCAGAACGGCACCGGAACCATCACGCCACCGGCGGTCCTCCCGTCACCGGCCACTCTGGCGCCTGGACAGAGCACGTCGTTCAGCCTCGATTTCGGATGGCCCTCGACGGCTGCCCGGGTGGCTTTCACCGTGAACTTCTCCGCGAACGGCGGAGCGTACAAGGGCAAGGCCGTTTTCTACGTAGTTCGCTAATTCGTCGAAAGGACAAAGCCATGAAGAAGATCCAATTGCTGCGCGTTTCTCTCCTGTTCACCCTGCTGGCCGCTTGCCTTCCGGCGGCCACGCTCTCCATCGACCCGGTCTCCGGCATCGCCGCCGGAGGGGCGGGCGACACCGTAGGTTGGGGATTCAGCGTTTTCAATACCGACCCGCTGCAATCGATCTCGTTCAGCCAGTCGGTGCTCATCAACGAAACGAATCCGCTGCTCGGTGTCTACACGGACTTCATCGGACCTCAAGGCGGGCCCGATAACTTCTCAGTCGATCCGAACTCCACCTGGTCGGAAGGGTTCGATCTCGCAAGCCAATCCGGGCTCGGATCGTTTCAGATCGATCCGAATGCGGTGATCGGATCCTCCGATTCCGGGTCGATTCGGGTCTTCTATAACCTCGCCGATGGAACGCCCGAGAGTGTGGACGTCCCGTTTACAGTTCAGGTACAGGCGCCCTCGGCGGCGCCGGAACCGGAAACCTGGTCGCTACTGTTGGTTGGCCTGGGGTTGGTTCTAGGCAGTAGGCAGCGGAGGCGTTCCGCGTAGTCACTCCCTGTAGTCAAGGGGGCGGCAGGAGACTTCTTCTGCCGCCCAAAGCGCTCCGGGGGCTACAGCAACAGCACAGATCAGGAGGATGACAGGCCCATGCGGACCAGGCACCTTTCGAAGCGTGGATCGGCGCGTAACGAGTCCCATTGCGGCGCCACCGCGAGATGAACGAGGCATGGATCGCGCGCGTCCAATGCGCGGTCCAGGTGGTGGAACGCCGCGTCCATATCCCCGCTTTCGCCGTGAAGTATAGCGAGTTGGACGGCGGGGACGCGATATCCGGCGGCCGCGAGGTGGACCAGGCTCCAGGAAATGACCGCGGCCCGTCCCCCTGCCGTGTAGACGCGCTCGATTTCCTCGACCAAACCGGTGGGAGCGCCGGCGTCCCGCGCGTGACGCAGGGACTCTGCCATGTGGCGATCGGGGTCTCCCTTCTTCCAGTAAGCGGCGGCAAGGTGCTCGCGCGCGAGCAGATGATGCGGGTCAAGTTCGAGAGCCCGGGCCGCCCACTCGATCGATTGGTCATAACAGCGCTGGTTCCAGTAGGACAGCGCGATCTGCAAATGGACGAGCGCGGAGGAAGGTTCGCGTTCGAGCGCCTTCTGCTTCATGCAAAGACCTTCGTGAAGGCGCCCTTGAGCTTCGAGCAGGCGGCCGAAAATCAGGTATGCCTCTGTGTGGTCGGGATTCAAGTCGATGGCGCGGCGCAGGCTCCGCTCGGCGGCCACCCAGTTCCATTCGCTGAGAAACAGAACGATGCCAAGCGCGACTTGGGCGTCGGCACAGGCAAAGTCCAATGCGAGTGCCGCCAATGCCGCGGTTTTGGCGTGTTGATAGGCGTCGCGATGCGGTACCACCCGGAACTCGGCTTGCGCACACCACGCGAGAGCCAACCCGGCGTGTGCCGGGGCGTAGGTCGCATCGATGGCGAGGGCGGCTTGGAACGCCTCTACCGCCTTGGGCGATTCGGCTCGAGATGCCGCCAGCAGATGGGCGCGTCCCCGTCGATAATATTCCTCCAGTTCGGGGTTCACAGGGGCTGTGCGCTGTGGGACACCAAGCGAGGCGAAGCGATAGCCCGAACCCGCTACGGTTTCGATGAAACTCCTGCCCAGCAGCCTGCGCAGTTGCGAAACATGGACTGGCAGAATGCCCTCCTCCACAAATGAATCCGGCCACACCGCGTGGAGCAACTCGTCTTTGCGAAGGAGGCGGCCGGCGTTGCGAACGAACGTCACCAGGAGATCGAAGGTCTTGGGCGCCAGTCCCACGGGTTGGCCGTGGTGAAGGAGTCTTCGCTCTCCCACGTCGAGCGCGAATTCAGCGAACTCGTAGACCTCTCTGCCGGCCACCCGTTCATCGTATCCCAGGCACGAAGGGGTGGAGCGGCCGGAGTGGTGATGGCCTGCGCGTTCCACAAATTTAAGAAATTCTTCAGGACTGGCCCGGGGCTCCGCGGCTATGCTCTCCCCATGAGCAATGCAATTGATCTTTTCAGCGGAACCTGGAAACTCAATCCGTCGAAATCGCAATTCGATCCTCGCCACCGGCCCTCGGACGGCGTTTTGTCGTTCGAGAGGGTTGCCGATGGATACATCATGCGGGCAGAAGGAATCTGTGACGGTAAACGTGTGACAGAACCAACTCAACAATTCGTGCTCGACGGTGAAGAGCGACCAATCCCGGGCGCCCCGGGCATTGTGGGAGCCTCGACTCAGCCTGACGCCAACACGATTCGCACTGAGGGGCGGCGCGGCGAAATGATCATCGGGGAAGCCTCTTACGTGGTGTCGGCCGACCGATCTACGCTGACCGCGACTGTGCGCGGTGTCGATGCGCAGCAGCAGCGGTTTGAGACGATGGTGGTTTGGGACCGTCAGTAGGAGGCAGCGACGATACTGATTCGCTGGGTCTCGGGCGAAGGCTGGATCGAGGGACGACTGAAACTCCCTATCGCGCCGTTGTCGTCGTCTAACTCAATCCAGCATGGGACAGGAACCGCGCGGCTCGCAAGCGCACCCATCGCGCCGGGCGTAGGCAACGAGCCACGACCGTAAGGGAGTGATTCTTTCGGAGCGATTGGGACATCGCTTGCTTACGCGCGCGGCTCGCATGCGCACCCATCGCGCCGAGCGTAGGCAACGAGCCACGACCGTGAGGGAGTGATTCTTTCGGAGCGATCGGGACATCGCTTGCTTACGCGCGCGGCTCGCAAGCGCACCCATCGAGCCGGGCGTACGCAACGAGCCACGACCGTAAGGGAGTGATTCTTTCGGAGCGATTGGGACATCGCTTGCTTACGCGCGCGGCTCGCAAGCGCACCCATCGAGCCGGGCATAGGCAACGAGCCACGACCGTAAGGGAGTGATTCTTTCGGAGCGATCAGGACATCGCTTGCTTACGCGCGCGGCTCGCAAGCGCACCCATCGCGCCGAGCATGGGCAACGAGCCACGACCGTAAGGGAGTGATTCTTTCGGAGCGATTGAGACATCGCTTGCTTACGCGCGCGGCTCGCAAGCGCACCCATCGCGCCGGGCCTAGGCAACGAGCCACGACCGT